>LULU01000169.1_pt1 | contig 9749 bp, 8 predicted proteins | sample 729521 | NCBI WGS metagenome assembly LULU01 (sample SAMN03860281, study PRJNA289734) | marine metagenome | biome: seawater column; feature: ocean; material: water; isolation source: Red Sea water column Station 108 - depth 50m | place: Saudi Arabia: Red Sea | collected 2011-10-15 | depth 50 m | reverse complement strand
AATATTTTAGAATTAAATGGACAGGGAGACTGGAAATTATTGACGTCTGATAAGTATAATTTTAAGGATTAACAAAAAAAATGAATTCGAAAGAAGAACAAACTAACTCAGAAGTCACTAATCTAGAGAATGAGAGTTTTATAGAACAGCAGAAAGATCCAAATTATATCAATGAACAAATTGGAGATAATCAATTAGATGAAAAATCGATAGAAATTAAAGATGAATATAAATTTGGATGGAGTAGTTATTCTGAAAAAACTAATGGAAGATTTGCAATGATTGGCTTTCTTTCAATAATATTGATTGAACTATTTAGTAAACAATCGTTTTTAAAATGGGCAGGAATCCTATAATTAATCATCAAATCTAGAACTGTTATCTCTAGGTTTTTTCTTGTTTGTTCCAACGTTATATCTACTATTTTGATTTTTTGAACTTGATCTAGCTGAAGAGCTTACTCTACGAGTCTCACGTGGTTTTTTAGCTTGATTAGCATCTTTAAATGAAGCATCTTCTACTTGAGCTGTTGAAGTTTGCTGCCTAATAGGGGATCTAGTAGGTTTCTTTCTTAATGGAGAAGAATCAGCAGGAGGAGAGATATTATCTTGTCTAGAAACTGTACGATTCATTCTGGGTCTTGACCCTGTTTTAACTTCATCGCGAGATAAATTTCTTCTTTCACCAAAGTTATTTGTTTCTGGTTGTTTCCTATTTCTATCTTCAGAAGTCTGTCTTCTCCTTCTTATAGGCTCGTCATTTTCAAACTGACTTATTTCCCTTGTAGATGGCCTACTTCTACTTGCTGCAGCAGAGGGTATGGCTCTTGAAACATTCCTCCTACGAGATCTCCCCTCCGTATAGTCTTCTTCAAATTCATCTTCTTGAGGTTTAAATCTTCTAGATGGTCTTTCCGATTCTTCAAACCTATCATAATCGTCATTAAATCGACCTCTAGAATTTCTTGGAACATCAGAAATAGGATCATCATCAAAATAAGATGACCTTCTAGCTTGATCAGTAGCAACTCCCCTCAATCGCACACTTTCATATGCGAAAAAAACTGTAGTTCCTGCTAATAAAAACTGACCAAACTGAAGGATAGGATCTAACCTCCAGCCTTGAAAAAATAATATTCCTCCGCACAAAAGTCCAATTGCTGCGAAGAAAACATCATAATCCCGCGCCAAGGCAGGCTTAAAGGACCTCAAAAAATAAAGGCCTCCTCCACATACCGCGAGAACTATACCAACAATACTGGCCCAATTGAGACTAGCATTGACCACATTCTTTCTCCAAAAATTTATTTTTAAAAGGGTTACTTATATCCCCTATATATAGTGTACTTAAAACTTCTACAAAAACTAGCGTCTTCCAGTAGAAGTACGATCGAGGGAATCTTTCTGGCTGACAAAAATCAAAAATGCAGTGGCTGGAATAACGATAAGTAAGGCAGCAGCAATAAAACTACCTATCATTCCCACTGCGGAATTATTTGCAACTTCAGCAGAAAAATCTGCGGCTAGTAATAAATTTGAGATTTGAAACACTTTTTAAATATTAAATTCTCAATTTATAATACGAATTAAATACGTTTCAATGGGTTATTTATTAAGATGAATTAAATAATTGTGATTTCCTTGCTTGTAAACTCTCTTCAAATTTTAGATATTAGTTTAGGAATTTCTCTTTCATATCTAACTATAGTTTTTCTAATAAGATTAATACTTACTTGGTACCCAAAAATTGATTTAAGTAAAGGTTTATGGTTATTAGTTTCAATACCATCAAGCTCTATTCTTAATTTAACAAGAAAACTAATTCCTCCTATTGGAGGCGTTGATGTTGGACCCGTAATTTGGATCGGAATTATAAGCTTTTTAAGAGAAATATTAGTCGGTCAGCAAGGGCTTATAAAACTTGCATTGCATACACATATTTCATAGAAATCTTTTAATTATTTCTCAGTAATTTGGCAATAATTCTTCTTCTACATATTTAGTATGTATCTTACCCTGCTTAAATTTAGATTTATTCAGTAAGGTTAGATGAAAGTTAATTGTTGTAGGAATACCAGTTACTGCACATTCATTTAAAGCCCTATTCATACGTTTAATTGCAGTATTACGATCCTTTCCCCAGACTATTAATTTACCAATTAATGAGTCATAGAAAGGAGGGATTTCATAGCCTGTATAGACATGACTATCCACCCTTACACCAGGGCCACCAGGAGGAAGCCACCCAGTTATTTTTCCGGGTGATGGTCGGAAATTGTGAGAAGGATCTTCAGCATTGATTCTACATTCAATGGCATGACCGTTTAAATGGATATCATCCTGATTAAATTCCAAGTTTGCTCCGCTTGCGATTTTAATTTGCTCAGCTATTAAATCAACTCCTGTAACCATTTCAGTAACAGGATGTTCAACTTGAATCCTAGTATTCATTTCCATAAAATAAAAATTATCATCATCATCAACTAAAAATTCAACTGTCCCCGCTCCTTCGTAGCCGATACTTTTTGCAGCAGCAATAGCTGCGTTCCCCATTTTTTTTCTTAGCTCAGTATTAATTGCAGGACTAGGAGACTCCTCTAGTAACTTCTGATGTCTTCTTTGAACTGAACAATCTCGCTCTCCTAAATGAACAACATTACCCGACCTGTCGGCCAAAATTTGAATTTCTACATGTCTTGGCTTCTTTATAAATTTCTCCATATATAAACCATCATTACCAAAAGCTGCTTCTGCTTCGCCTTGAGCTGCTTTAAACATTTTTTCTAGATTATCAGAGTTTTCAACCAACCGCATACCTCTTCCACCTCCTCCAGCAGTGGCTTTAATAATTACCGGATAGCCAATATCATCTGCCAATTTATAAGCCTCATCAACATTTGATAACAAGCCTTTACTACCAGGTACTGTTGGAACTCCAACTGCTTCCATAGTTTCTTTAGCTGTAGATTTATCTCCCATAGATCTAATAGCTTTAGGAGATGGGCCAATAAAAACTATGCCGTGATCATTACACATCTCAGCAAATTTATCATTTTCCGCAAGAAATCCATAACCAGGATGAATAGCATCAACTCCTCTCGATGTAGCAGCAGCAAGTATATTTGGAATATTTAAATAACTCTTATTACTTAATGAATCTCCTACGCAAACCGCCTCATCAGCAAGCTGAACATGCAATGCTTTTTTATCTACAGTGCTAAAAACTGCAACGGTTGCAATACCTAGTTCTCTACAACTTCTGACAATTCGTAAAGCTATTTCTCCACGATTAGCAATTAAAACTTTTTCAACCATTATGAAAATAAAATTGAAGAAATGAAATGACTTAAAATAAAAAATTATTTGCCAAAGTATTCAACAAAATTTTTTAGTGATCAGAGGACATTTTTTACAATACAACCTAAAACGTTATATATGTATAAATATTTGTTTTATGCAATAGAAAAATTATTCATCATATTCAAAAAAACTCTTTTCGAACTACATGCTTAATTCAGCCAATAATGTATGATATTTTTAAGGTTTAAGCATCCCCCGGCTGCTGAAAACCCTTTGCGGACGTGGCGGAATTGGTAGACGCGCACGTCTAAGGAGCGTGTGGCTTCGGCCTTGCGAGTTCAAGTCTCGCCGTCCGCATTTAATGTATTCTGGTTTAACTGCAATGAAAAAAGAATCAGTTGCAGTAGTTATAATTTCCAATGGTCCTGGTGAATTAACTACATGGGTAAATCCTGTAGTGGATGAGCTAAACAAAATAAATAAATCACTATGTGATGAAGATAAACAAGATTTCACTCTTAGGTTAGTCCTTGTTCCTTGCCCAAATGCCACTGGTAAAGAATTTTTAGTTGCAAATTCATGGAATAAATTCGAATTAATTACAAAATCCAAAAGTTTTTGGAAATTATTAATAAAGCCACATTCTTTTGCTGATTGGCCAAAAAAAGGGATAGTTATTTTCCTTGGTGGGGATCAATTTTGGAGCATTTTATTAGCTAAAAGATTAGGTTATTTAAATATCACATATGCTGAATGGGTTTCACGATGGCCTAAATGGACCAATGAAATTGCTGCTATGAATGTAAAAGTAAAAGAGTTAATACCTAAAAGATATAAATATAAATGTAAAGTAATTGGCGATTTGATGGCAGATATCAAACTTAATAGCGAAATATCACTAAGAAATAAAGAAAAACACTACATTGCATTATTGCCTGGTTCTAAGAAAGCAAAGCTTTCTATTGGAATTCCTTTCTTCTTAGAAGTTGCAGATCATATCGCTAAAGAAAATCAAAATATAAATTTTATAATCCCCATTGCACCAACTACTGATAAAAGTGAATATTTATTTTTTCAAAGCAACAAAAATCCAATTGCTAAATATTACTCATCAAAAATCAAAACAATTAAAAACTTCAAAGACTCTAGTTTTGATTATGTAATTGAAACATCAAAAAAAACAAAGATTTATCTAATCAAGAAACATCCTTGCTATGAAATATTAAAAGAATGTGATCTTGCAATTACAACTGTAGGAGCAAATACTGCAGAATTAGCAGCAATTAGTCTTCCAATGTTAGTTGTTCTGCCAACTCAACATTTAAATATGATGAACGCTTGGGATGGTATTTTTGGAGTAGTTGGAAAAATTTCATTCATAAATAGATTCCTAACTTTTATAATTAAAAATTTCTATTTTAAAAAAAAGAAGTTTTTTGCTTGGCCAAATATTAAAGCTAAAAGAATGATTGTCCCTGAAAGGATAGGTAATATTTCGACAATAAAAATTGCAAGAGAAGTATTATTTCTTATTAAAAATAGAGATCAATTAAAAAGTATTAGGGATAATCTAAACAAAGAAAGAGGCGATAAAGGTGCTGCAAAAAAACTTGCTTCTATAATTGTTAATTCAATAAAAAAACTTTAACAATTACCAGGGATCATCAATTTCAAACTTTTCTGATTTTTTATTATCTTGAACTAAATTTTGTTCGTTTAGTGGTTCAATATCTAAAGTTTCAGTTGCATTTTGAATTGGTCTTTTCGAAGCTAAATTAGTAGTTGATTGTTTTTTTTGCTTTAAATCAATATTGTTTTTTTCATCTATTTGATTAACACTATTTTGATTCTGGATCTGATCAGAATCATCATTATCCATGTATAGCTTTTTTCTATTATTTATTTCTTCTTCAGAACCCTTTATTTCAACATATTCAAGTTCATCTTCATAATCATCTTCATAATCATCTTCATAATCATCTTGTTCAACAACTTCTTCATATTCCTCGACCAAATTGTTTTGCTGTTCTGATTCAGAACCTGAAAGTAACTGATTCTCAACAGGTACAAGATTTGCTGAGTATCCATTTGCTTCCCTTTCATCCCATGAAGAACCCCCGACTCCAAGTTTCTCAAGTAGTCCACTACTTAGTTGCTTCAATTTCTCTTCAGCACCTTCATAAACAATAATCCTATCGGTACCACTACTTACAATTTCCTCAACAGGTATTTCCCAAGTACTTAAAACTCCCTCGCCTAAAAGCGGAACACCAACAGCACCCATAACAAGAGATATCAAATCCCCAGTCTCAATATCAAAAGAAAAGCCAAGAACTCTTCCCAGAAGTTGTCCAGATTCTGTAATCACTTGACAATTAATTACCTTCCCATACCTTTCTGGAGAAAAACTTTCACTCAAAGAATCTAGGGAGTCAACTAATATGACATCTCCAACTTGCTTTATACTTTCTAAAGGCATCCATTTTGGCAAACCTGGTAAAAATCTTGTAAGTGGATTATCTCTTAGTCCCAAAGCGACCACCTCTCTTCTATCAATATCAACAACAACTTCGCCAACTACGCCTAGCCGCCTTCCAGTATCAGTAGTTATCACTTGTGTTCCCATTAATTCTGACCTTAACCATAAACGTTCACTAGGAACCGAGTTAGGGAGATTCTTATTAGCAGATGTGTTAGACAAGCTCATAAATTTCTTTTTATCATTCTGACGTATAAATTTAAAAAAGTGTGTTTATGCAGCATTTGGTAACCCAAGAACTTGAGTATTAGCACCTCTTGCTTGCGCAACCCCAATTGTTCGTTCAGATGCACTAATCATAGGCCTTCTATGACTTACGACTATAAATTGAGCATTTGATGACTGATTTGATATTAGTTTTGACAACCTTTCAACATTAATACCATCTAAAAAACTATCAACCTCGTCTAATGCATAAAAAGGTGAAGGCTTATACTTTTGCAAAGCAAATAAAAAACTTAAAGCAGTTAACGATTTTTCACCACCTGACATAGACGCTAATCTTCTGACATTTTTTCCCTTGGGATGAGCCACTAAAGTTAATCCTCCTTCTAAAGGAGAATTAGGATTTTCAAGTTGAAGAAATCCATCTCCATCAGATAAATTTGCAAAAATTTCTCTAAAATGTCTATCAACTTCTGTAAATGCTTGCATAAAAGCTTCTTGACGCATCGTAGATACAGTTTCTATTCTCAGCAATAATTCAGATCTTTCATTAGATAGAATTTCTAATTTTTCTCGCAAACCATTTAATCTCTCAATTAATTCTTCTAGTTCATCAAGAGCCAACATATTGACAGGTTCTAAGCTTTCTAGTTTTGCATTTATAATCGAAATTTCTGATTGCAAAGATTCAAGACTCTTCCCTTCATATTCTCCAAACTCCGGGGAAGGATTAGGTAGATCTTTTTTATAATTTTCTAATTTTATTTTCTCGCTCCTCATCTCTTCTTTAAGGGAATGCATATCCCTTTCAAGATATTCAAGCTTTAACAGATAGTTATTATATTCTTGCCTTTTATTTGAAATTGAAGAGTTTAATTCATCTCTTTTCCTTCTCAATAAACCTAAATTCTTCTCTAGAGAATTTTTTTGATTATCGAGATCTGAAAGCTCTTTTTTAAATTGATCTCTTTTTTCTATCCATTCACTATGAGCAATTGCGAGTTGTTTAATAGATTCCTGCAAGTTTTTTTCTTGTAGTAAAGTAATTTTTAATGAATTATTGATACGCTCTTTATTTAAAGCAAATTGATTCTTTTTATCTAGTAATGTATTTCTCTCTTTAATAAGTAATTCAAGTTTTTTATCAAGATTATTAAAATCGTCATTAAAAGCTATTAATGATGATTTTTGATTTTTTTCATAATTTGCCTTTTGAATGGTTTGTAGTTGATCAAACTTATCGTGATAAGGCTTCAATTGATTTTTTAAATGACCTAACTCGTTAACTAATAAATTATTAGCAGTATCAAGTTTATTTAATCTCGATTTACAATCCTCAATTCTTTGCGAGACAGCTTTAAGAGAATCTTGATTTACTTCAATTTCTTTATTAAATGAGGCACAATCCTCAATTATTTGACTGCGGTTAGAATTTAATATACTAAGTCTATTATTTTTTAGTATCAAATCATTATTTGACTCTTTTAAAGCTTCTTCGATAACTAATAATCTTTCTTTTATAGGACTGGAATCATCAATATCATTATTAATTCCAAACCTATAAGCCAAATCTTTATTTAACTTACTGCCTCCTGTAATAGCACCACTTGCTTCTAATAATTCACCACTTAAGGTAACCAACCTATTTTTTTGTGTAGATAACCTAGCTGAGGATAAGTCTGAAAAAACCAAAGTATCTCCAAAAACATATCGAAAAACATCTGAATAAACTTCATCAAAAGTAATTAGATTAATAGCTTTATCAATAAATCCATTCTCCCTGTTATTTTCAAATCTTGAAATTGCATAATTCTTTTTTTGACTTTTAATTCTATTTAAAGGTAAAAAAGTTAATCTTCCCGCTTTCTTCTTTTTAAGAATTTCAATTGCTTTTGCAGCAATATGATCATTATCAACAACAATTTGTCCTAACCTATTTCCAGCAGCAATTTCTAATGCATATCTATTTTTCTCACTGACCTCTCCAAGTTGAGCTACATAACCATGTATACCCTCTAACCCTGCCTCTAAGAGAATTCTGAGAGCATATGAACCTCTAGATTCGTTTAAAGCTTCCTTCCTGCTTTCGAATCTAGATAAATCCTTTTCAAGCCTTAATTGCTCGTTATTTAGCCTTGATTTAGTTTTAATTAATAAATCGATTTCATTTTTTAAAGAATTAATTTCTGCGCTATTACTTGCCAAGTTTTTATTCTTTGTATCGGATGTCTCTTTTTTTCTTTGATTTCCCTGAAAAAGTTTCTGCTTTTCTAAGTCTAAGGATTCGATCTGTGACAATATCTCATCTTTTTGAATATTATTTTGAATAGTTTCTTCTTCAATTTTCCTTTTTTTTATTTCCAAAGGATTAATTTGATTTTTTATACTTTCAAGCTCAGCATTTAATTTGATACTTTGTTTTGAGAATTCTCCAGATTCTCCAGCCGCATCAGAAAGTTTTTTTCTGGATAGTTTGTGTTTTAAAGTGAGATCATCAATTTGCAAGTTCAATTGATTTAAAAAATTATCATCGAAATTTTCTTGTCTCATCTTTTCTGACTCGATATTCCTCTTAGAAATTGCAATTTCATCTCTCTGCTTTTGTAATTTAATACCTTCTTCTTTATTCAGACTTGATATCCTATCAAGTTCTCTCAAGCTAGAATTAATACTTCCAATATCAGAATTAACTTTTATCAATTTATCCTCTCCTTTCTCCTTAAGCTCATCAACAAGTATTTTCAAAGCATCTTCTAAAACTGATATTTCTTTACTAATAGATTCTTTTTGTTTATTAAATAAGATTTTATTTTTTTCAATTTCACTTTCTTTTTTTTCTATAGATTCAACATGCTTAACTTGTTTTTCAAAAATAAGAACTTTCTCTAATTCTATTATTTGTAATAGTTTTGCCTTTAACTCTTTATATCGCTTTGCTTTTTCACATTCTTTTTCAAGCTTATTTTTACTAGATTGCAATTCATTTTCTAAAATTTCACATCTTTCTTGTCTTTCGAAAACGTCATTTAATTTTGCATTAGTTTGTTCTATTCTTGTATCAAAAAGTGCGACTCCTGCTAATTCATCAATAAGATTTCTCCTCTCCTTATTATTCATTGATACTATTCTTGTTACATCACCCTGCATAACAACATTGCTGCCCTCAGGATCAACACTAATATCTCTTAATATTCTCTGTATTTGTTGCAAGGTACATTGTTTTCCATCAGAAGTATAAGTAGAAGCATAAGAACCACCTGGCATAAGCCTTAATTTTCTAGAAACTACCCATTCTTTTTGACCTTTATTAAGGGCAATTTCTTCTTCTTCTAGTTCCAAAGGCGGAAGGTCCTCTCTGGGAGACCAATCTTGAATATTAAATTTTACTGATACAGATGTTTCTGATGACTTACCCTCTTTAACTTTGGAGTTATTTATTAGATCTGGTAATCTTTCAGCCCTCATCCCTCTACTATTAGCTAGACCTAAACAGAATAAAATTCCATCTAAAATATTACTTTTCCCAGAACCGTTAGGACCCGTAACCACCGTAAAACCTTCTTCAAGAGGAATTTTTACATTTCCCCCAAAAGATTTAAAATTTTCAAACTCGACCTGATTGATATGTACCAATCTCAAGTCTCAATAGCTAAATAAGAATAACTAATTTGCAAAAATTCTCAATAGAAATATTACGTTTATTTATAAATGAATATTAATAATTTTTGCTCAATCTACAAGAATTA
>LULU01000323.1_pt1 | contig 9780 bp, 10 predicted proteins | sample 729521 | NCBI WGS metagenome assembly LULU01 (sample SAMN03860281, study PRJNA289734) | marine metagenome | biome: seawater column; feature: ocean; material: water; isolation source: Red Sea water column Station 108 - depth 50m | place: Saudi Arabia: Red Sea | collected 2011-10-15 | depth 50 m | reverse complement strand
CCTATATTCTAGTTATCGCACTCGTTGTTACTCTTGTTTTAGATAATTCTTGAATACTTGCCACAACATGCAACCTATTTGCAGTTGCTGCTTGTACTTTTAACACCTCTCCACTTTGTAATATCAAATCTTTTGTAAGTAGTTCTATAGTTGTGTTAGCTCCTACTGCTTTAACATTAAACAAAACAAATGTATCACTGCCACTAACAAGTTGAACTGTAATTGTATCAGCGTTACCACTATCTTCTGCTACTAGTATAGAATTTACAACAGCTGCGTTAAAATCGGCATCACTAGGAACTGTAAACAAAACTGTATCATTTGTTGTAGTTAAATCTACTTTTGCGTTTGTTATACCTTGAATATACTGAGGAATACTGGTTATAAGCATTAGCGTCTACCATCCTCTCTTATATCTACTCTAGGTGTGCCTAATTTATATTTTGTTCCTAGTGATGTGGAATCAATTCTTAAAGCAAAAGATCTACCTCGTAAACGATAATTTAACTTTTCTGTAAATTGTTCTACTGGACTAGTTGCAGATCTTTGTGCTGTATTAGATGTTGACTCATTAAAGTTAGCACCAGGATTATTTCTTGATTTCATAGTAAAGGCTACGTCTGGATTAACACTCGTAGATCCGTTGAATGTAATGTCTGGAATAACTTGCTTTATAAACAAGAACTTATCGCCTTCTCCTATATCAATAGCTGAAGATTCAATGAATGATGTCATAGCAGATCCATCATCATCAAATCCTACTTCATGGTTGTAAAGATACTGATTACCAGTGGCTTGTGGTAAGTTTCTTATACCTCTATCGAGCCATGCTTGTCTTACAAGTGTGCCATAGTACCAAACTTTTTCTAAATAATTATAGGCAACATACTTATCTATTTCTGTACCAGCAGATGACGGATAAAACCACAAGATCTCACTAAATTCAGAATTAAGTCCTACATGCACCTTGTCTCGTTCTTCAAAGTTAAAATCTAAAAACACTTTGTCTTTAACTGTGCATGGTAGTTGTATTGTTTGACCACCAGAATAAACGTAGAACGTATCTACACCCATCCAAAACACTGCATCTTCAACAGCTATTGCAGAAAAAGGACTCATTATAGTTATGTTCTTTGATAGTTCTTGCAAACCAAATGTAAATGGTGGACCTACCTGCTGTGTTTGTAGCAGTTGGAAAGAAATCCACTGGGTTTTCTTGTGAAGAAAAACGTATCAACAATGGATCTTGTACTCCATTTCCTTGTGTAGCAGACGAGTTTGCACCTAATCCATCACAACCAAACACGATAACATGTCGGTCTTGGTCTGATACAAGAACTTGTTTAGCAATAGTTGGCACACTTGTTTCTCCAGAATATGTGCTCGTTGCACTAAGCTCTACCGCTCTGGTGCCTAAACCATTTGTTTTGTCCCAGTAAAATAATCCACCATCTCTTGGATTTATAATTATGTCTTCACCAAAATTATCATGTGACCATAATCTAATCTGTGCTCCAGGAACCGTGACACTTGCTGCATTACCCCATCCAACAAAGTCATTAGCAGAGTCTGCATTACCAGTTGCTAATCTTACAAGTGTATTATCTGCATGTGTTGCTGCGGCTGTACCACTTGCACCTCTAGTTGATGGACCTCCACCAGTTCCTAAAGTGTTAGTGCTTATTGTACCGACAGTAATTAGTTCTTCTTCTATTAATATCAAATCACCAGCCGTGATTCCTGTTGCACTGTCCACATCTATTGCAGTTTCACTTGCATCCAAGGCTTCTGCTAATTGTGTTGCCAAAGCACCAGATGTTGTACCACTCCACTGACCAGCACCCCAACCAGTTCCACCAACTGTATTATCAAGTCCTACGTTTATTTGAAAATCTAAAGTAACACTTCCTGAACTTTTTGCTATTCCTGTCTCAGCTCTAGTGGCATCACTTCCAACATCTATTTTGAAAGCATTAGAACTTACAAGTTCTATTATCTGATGTTCTTTCCCATTAGAGTCTCCAATAGCAGATGCAGGTATTCCACCAACTGCATCTGCCCCATTAGCATTTGTTATTGTAACAAAATCGTTAACATTTGCACCATGAGCGTTAGAATTAACAATAACTTGTGATGCTGTGCCACTAGTGGTATTTGTTGTAAAAGTAACATTAGTTGTTACTGTTGATCTAATCGGTGTAATATCATTAAATGTCTGACCCTCTTCTATGTAATATTTGAGATGTGTGCCAATACCCATGAAGTCAGAGCCATCAAGAGCCACCCAGTTATGTAATCTTCTAGCACTACCTAGATACTGATTAGGACTATATTTCTCCCAACCACCAAACTTTTCTGGAAAACCAAACCTAAATCTTACTTTGTCACCATCAACAAACCCACCTTCATTACTGTAAGATGTAATATCAGATATGATACCAGGTTTAAATTTCAAAGCTGTCATCGGCATTAGAACGCACTCACTGATTTAGTTCCTGTATAAGCGTCTTCATTTACGCTACCACTTCCGTCATTAATCTCTTTTAAAGCAAAAGGTCTACTACTACCATCACTACCAGATATAGTACCAGTTAAACTAAAAGAACCATCTGTTGAATCTCTGTTTACAGTATTCGTAGCACCAGCAGATACTGTTGCACTAAACGGATCACTTCCAGATAAAACACATGATATTGATAAATTGTTCGTAAATATAAATCGTCTACCTGCTGTTGGACCTGTAACACTTACATTTTTAATTTGATTAAAAGCTCCACGACCACCTATTATTCTAACAACGGCTTTACCTGTGTTTGAATCTATAAACATTTCAATATCAAAACTACCTGAATTACCATTATTTACACCAACTAAAGCATCATCCCATTTCATAAAACGATATGTAGCACCTGCATGAGAGTGAGTTGTATTTGTGCTTGGTCGTTTTGAAGTGCCACCATCAAATGTGCTTGTGCCTCCTGTCCCACCAGAAGTTGAAGGACCTGAAATACGACCACTTATTGGTGTACCATCTTCCATAAAAGCATGAGTAAAAGACATTCCAAAATCAGATCTATCTATGTTGTCAAGTCCTACCCCACCAAAAAGAGTTGTAAAACCCGTTGTATAATATGTTTCATTAACTAGACCAGTAGTGTTAGATGAATCTTGTGGTCTTCTAATAGTTGTGTTTCCATCACCAAAACTAACACCACCACCAGATCCAGAAGAAGCACCAGAACCTCTACTATCACTAACTAAAGCAGTATCAAAAGTATGTGTGTCAGTCTGTACAACAACTGTAGAATTATCTGCTTCACTTATTGTAGTTGTTCCAGAGTTACTAGTTGAACTTTGTGATGACGTAAATGTTTTTAGTGTAGATTGTACGTTACCACTTCCTTTTAACTCAAGTGTTGTACTAGAATTTGTTGTCAATGGTGATCCACTAGAGTTAGTAATGTTATTACCATTTGTATCAAGTATTATTTTTTTATGTGCAGAATTATTATCTAAACTTAAATTACCACTAATATTATCTGAAAGTTTAAAAAACTGCACTGGAAGTTTAGTCTTATCACCAGCTTTAGTATTTAAACTACCACTTGAACTAACTTCAGTAAATCCTACGTTTGATATTAATGGTATTGCCATGTATCACCTAAAATTTAATTGATTCTACAAAAGTAAATATACTTCCATTTTGATTTATCGCTATTGCAAAAGACACAGAACTACCAAGACTTACACCTTGTGAATTAGATGGATAACTCAAAGTTAATGTATTAGATGAACTTGTTTTATCCACGATTATGTATTGACCTATCGCTAAACTGCCTATCGCTAAAGTTAAGGCTACGTTATTACTTGATGTATCTACTTTTTGATATATTGATTGAGCAGATCCAGGTGTAAGTGTAGCTGAAGAAGATGTTATGGCACTTGGCACTGTTACAAGATTAGCATTGAAGTATGTAGAAAATGTAGCGGCAGTGGTCTGTCTCATTGTGCCACCATCATTTGTTACAATACCATCACCTGCTGCAACTGCCGTAGTTCCTGCACTTGTGTCTCCATCGACAATATTTAATTCTGTTGCTGTCGATGATACGGCAGTACCACCCAATCTAAGTGTTGCCACATCAAGTGCAGATGTTACGTCAGTCACTGCTGCACCAGATCCTGCACCATCTGCAAATATAATTTTCTTTGATCCAGCAGGTACAGATACATTACCACCAGATCCTTGTGTAAATGTAGCAGTCTGACTCGTGCCGTTCTGCACTATATAAACTTTGTCTTGATCGTTAGGAGATATAGTTATTGTGTTTGTGCCAGATGGTGACCCACCTAAAACAAGAACTTTAAAACCACCATCTGATAACGTACCATCGCTAGTTGTTAAAGTATGACTTGTACCAGATAATGTGATAGCACCTACACCATTAATGGCTCTGTCTAGTATATCTAGGTTGTTGTTGGTAGTTGTACCCCATGTACCAGCTTGTTCACCAGCACCTATCTTTTCAACTCCTATGTTTGATGTATATGTACTTGCCATGCTTACCTCACTATTTCTGTATATGTCTCTGTGCCACTAGGCGTAATCTCTGTCCATGTTTCTGTGCCACTTGGAGTTATTTCTGTATATGTTTCTGTTGTGGCATCTGTTACAACATCTTCGTATAGTATATCTCCAGATGATGTTTTTGTAAAATTCAAATCTTGAGAAGATATACCTGTAAGTATGGCAATACCATCTGTTGTCTGTGTAAACACGCTACTCATGGTTACATCAGTAAAGTTAACTATTTTTATATCTTCTGTGGTTTGTGTAAAACTAGAACTAACTTCTGCGTTTACACTACCAGTTATAAATATACCTGCTGTTGTTTGTGTAAAATTACCACTCAAAGATGAAACGCCTACAAGTGTTCCAGATCCTATGCTAGAGCTTGAGGCAAGAGCGTTCATCTCTGCTGTTGCTAATTGTAATACGCCACCAACATCAGCGATGGCGGCTTCAGCAATGGCAGCATGACCCAACATTAGTCAGCATCCTCTATTGTGTTGCCTTCAGCTACCCATTTTAAATACTCTTGATAGTCTTTATTATCCGTATCTTTTGGAATAAAAGCACCATCTTCTTTTCTTAGAATACAATCTATAGGACCACTCCCTATAGCTTCAGGAAAATTTCCAAGTGATTTATAAGTATATGTCATTTAAAGCTCCGCATCGTAAACTGCTGATGTCATCATATATATAGTTGTACCATCATAATCAGACGCTTGATATGCCTGCCATCGATTTCGACCAGTGCTAAAAGCAGTAGGTGAACCATTATTAACAGTTACCGTTCCTGTAGGAGCAGCTCTCATAGTAACAGGAAACCAATCATCATATAACTTATAATTTGCATGGTATTGTTGTGCTCTAGGTCCAGATGTTCCTCCCATCACATGTTGATAATAATACCTCTGGCATAAACCTAGTTCTTCTCCAAATGACCTATGCTCAAATGGTGTGGCTTGTGAGCCTACTTCTAGTTGTATGCCTGTAATTTCTATTTCGTTGTCAGTTGATGCAAAAATACTTCCTATTCCTGCTGCTCTGTTTGCATTTGTTATGGGTGCTAAAGATGCACTCATAGTTCCACTCGAATATGTACTTCCTGCATGAAGCCAAAAATTTACCTGCAATTCACTTGAATTGTCATTGTCTATTTGCGTACTAGAAGCTGCTGGAACAGTAAAGGTATATCTTGCCCATGATGTTCCAATAGTGTGTAATTTACTCGCACTTCTATTTGTTCCATTTGTAAGATTTATTTCTGTTGCTATTGCTCTACTTGCATTTGATTTTGCATAGAATGATAAAGTAAAAGCTCTTGTTGTTGTGCTTGTTGCTTTAAGCTGTTGTACGTTAAAACCTTCCACAGGATGTTGTATTAATAATGCTTCACCTGCAGCAATAGAAGTATCTGCTGTAGTGCAGTCAATTTTAAGAGCATTTGAAAACCCTTCTAAATCTGTAACAGTAGATTGTGACATGGTATATCTACCTGCTGTTGCGTCAGCACCAGCATATGCAGCATATCTGTCTACAGTAGTATAACCAGCAGTAGTAGCACCTAATCCACTAGAGCTTGTACCCCTCTGTGCCAATTGCATAGCACCATTAATTATAATGTTTTTCCTACCAATCTGACTGTTGTCTAGGACTTCACCCATCTTTGCTAATTCTGCTGCTTTGGTCATTCACCTTTCTCCAATGCTATCACTTTTGCTTCAAGTGTATCTATTCTTGTAAGTGCTTCTTGTAATGTTTTTGTTAAAAGAGGTACAAGTTTACTTTGGTCTATGCCTTGTGGAGCAATCTTTGATGCTTCTTTTACATCACCAACTTTTTTACCATTAGGTATCTCATCACCATTAGCATAAAGAACCTCCTTTGTCATAGCATCTTTTTCGCCAGTTATGGCTTCTGGTACAATATCTGAAACTTCGTGTGCTAAAAAACCATCAACTGTTGTATTTGTTTCATCTGCAATAAAATTAAATCTTGCAGGTTTTAATTGTTTCAATCTTGATGTTGCATCAAAATTGTAACTTACATTTTCTTTTAATCTGTAGTCTGAGGAAGTATTAAATGCAGTAGCAGATACGTTAGCTTTTATAGTACCAACTTCAGAATTTGAGTTGTTTAAAATTTGTACCATAGTTGCAGTTTGACCACTTCTAGCTTGGTCATGTCGTATTTGTAAAACAACTTCATCTGCATTTTGATTATGATTAAATTTAACTAAAGGTGCATTTTGACCTCTTACTTCTAATGAAGCATCAGAGGTAAAACTAGCCTGTCCATCAGAAGTAATTTGCATACGACCATTTGCATCAATACGCATACGTTCCGTGTTATTAGTGTGAAACGTCATAAATGTATTTTCTCTTTGAACTAATTCAACACCACTATTGTCATCTCGTACAAAAATATCAAAACCATCACTACTAGTAGCACCACTAGAATTACCAGATATTTTTAATCCTGTATTTGAGCCACCTGCAATATGAAGTTGTCTTTGTGGACTATCAGTGCCAATACCAACTTGGTCGTTACCAGCATCAACAACAAGCATATTTGCGTTACCATCTGATTCAACACGAAAATCTATATCCTTACTATCTTCATTGAAAACAATGTTACTGTTGTCCATTTTAAATAATTGAACATCACTTCCTGCAACTTTGCCTTCAAATGTCATTCTGAAATCTTCAGTGCCATCACTTGCGTCTACAATACGAGTTTTAAGAACCCCATACTCTATCTTTTCTCCTGCGTCATTTTCTGCTTGAAAAGATATTGTTCCTACAAAATCATTATCAGCAGGACTAGCACTATTCCTATAAAGCTCTAATTCAGGACCTGAATTTGCATCTGCATCAGTTGAAACTAAATTTAAGTTTACTGAATTATCAGCAGTTGTTATTGTTACTGGATTATCAAACGTACCACCATCTGCTTTGCTTACAGTGTCTGCGGCACTAAAGGCATCAAAAACTATTATTTCTATAAGGTCATCAACTGACGCTCCTTGAGCTAAAACAATAGCTGTGCCACTCGTAGATGTGTAGTCGGCATCACCTAACTTTACACCATTTTGATATACATCAACAAAGTTAGAGTCTTTGTAACTTAATGTTGCACCCTCTGATCCTGCACCACTGAAACTAGTTTGCCCAGCAGTGGCAGTATAAGTGTGCTTTTTTCTAACTCCAAATTGTGGACTAACTCCTATGTATGGCATAAATGATCTCCTAACATACTAAGTAACCTGAAAAAAATGTATTGTTGCCTCCAATTACATCTAATTGAGCAGTTCCGAGACTTGGCAAATAAATTCTAATCTGGCAAGTATCTCCTGCATCCATATCTGCAAGAACTGAACCAGTAAATGTAATATAATCTAAATCTGCATCAAATCCATTATTAGTCCAAATAAATGAGTACAATTTGTTACTTGTAAAAATTTGTGGAGCAGTATATTGAGTAGTAATATCTACTTGGTCACATCTTATACTCATATTAAATTGATATTTACCTGTAACTGGAGCAGTAAATGTTTCTGTAGATGTATCAAAATCTGAATTTTGATCAAATATTGGAGTTCCAAATGTGATTACAGTAGTTGCGTTTAAAGAAAGATTTGTTTGACCACTTCCTTCAACTAAAAAAGCAGGTTGAAGTGGTTTTAATATAATACCATTTTCATCAAAAGACATAGAAGTGGTAGTGCCAAGTGCTGTGCCTTTACCTATAACTAATTTATCAGAGCTATCATCTAAGCCTATATGATAATCTTGAGCATTACCATCAAATACAATTTTAGTATCATTAGCTGTTCCATCACCTAATGTTCCTAATCCATTGCCTATTACTTTTGTTAATGCCATTAGTTACTCCCTTATAGTCACTTCTTGCAGTTACAAGTGCAACAAAGTCTGCTTGGTTGCTTGGTATGGGGTCTGTGAAGCTACTGTCGTTCATTAACTTTGTAGTCCATTGTTGTTGCATACGTTTCCAACAATTATTTATCTTACCTGTAATCGCATTATCTAACCAAGCATCTATACCTGCGTTGTCTGATACATCGTTGTATAAATCATTAGACAGAATCTTCTGTTGTAAATCTGTTAATGTTATTGTCTTTGTGTGATTTGCCATTTTATAACTCCTTTATGTTACGTTGTTTCACTCTTGGCTAATTAGCATACGAGATGCCCTGAAAAATATGTATATTCTGGATTACCATCAATATCACTTTGTTGTGTTCCACCACTTTGTAATACTTGTGCAACACAAATATCATTTTCGTCCATATCTGCAAGAATAACTACATTAAAAGTTCTATAACTTAAATCTGATGAAAAATTAGGGTCTATAATATGTCTGTAAGTTTCATTAGATGTACCAATATTGATGATATAATAAGTTGCCGCTGTATCTATAGAATTAATTCTTACAGTTAGATTAAAAGAATATTTACCAGTTACTGGTGCAGTAAAAGTTCCGTTTGATGTATTAAAATTTGTACCAGTATCAAATCTTTCATGAGTAAAAGGTAATGAAACAGCTGAGGGAGTATTATCAAAATTTGTAATCCCAGTGGCGTTAAAATGAGCAGAGAAAGCAGGTTGATTTGGCATTGTTACAGCACCACTATTACTAATTCTCATTCTCTCATTTATGCCATCAGAACCTCTTGTGATAAATCGTAAATCAGCCCTATCACTAGCAGTAGATGTACTTTGAATTGATGCTATGCCTGAACCAGATGACCTATGTACAAAAGTAAGTCCTGTTGCTGTTCTATTAGATGTATCATCATGATTTACTGTTTGAATACCTGCAAAAGTACCAATATTCGTTCCATCATAAACAGTTGCAAATGCTTGTGAATTTTGAATTTGTATGCCAGTAGTCCCTGCACTTCCAGAGTCATTATCTCCTACATCTAATGGAACACTTGGACTCGCAGTTCCTATGCCCACACGATTATTTGAGGCATCTACTTTTAATGTAGATGTATCAAATGTAGCATCACCTGTAACATTAAGTGTTGAACTAAATGTACCATCTGTTGCTTGTAGTGATGAGGTAGATGGATGGTCAACTGTAGCCACAGTTCTAAATAGATAGTACACAAAGATGTTGTTACCTGCATTGCTTGATGGTGCAGCAGTAAATGTAAGTGTAGTTCCATTGCTTACTGCATATGCT
>LULU01000327.1_pt1 | contig 9818 bp, 11 predicted proteins | sample 729521 | NCBI WGS metagenome assembly LULU01 (sample SAMN03860281, study PRJNA289734) | marine metagenome | biome: seawater column; feature: ocean; material: water; isolation source: Red Sea water column Station 108 - depth 50m | place: Saudi Arabia: Red Sea | collected 2011-10-15 | depth 50 m | reverse complement strand
ATTATTTCTAGTAAGAATCCCTCCATTCTTTTCTGGGATAGTCTTAAGTGCAGTTACTTACTACGCGTATAGAAAAGGTTTTTTTGATAAATATCGTTAAGGTAATATTTTTACTAATTCTGAAATAGGCTGATCTGCCCATTCATTGAATTCAGCAATCATTGCATCTGATGACTTTCCAAAGTTTTTTTCAAATGAAGCTTCAAAACCTAAAGTATCAAGGTCTTTATAAAAGTTAACCCTTACAGTTTCTTCACTTGTCTGACTTATTATGTAAGCAATAAACCAAGTACCTACATCATAAATCTCAAATGGAGCATCAAAACCTATGTCTCTCATGCTTCTTCCGTCTTCAAGATACGTCGAAAGAGTTTCGGCTTTCCAACTCATTACTTGACTGAAATAATTTTCATCTACTCCGGGCTGAAGTGAGTACCAGTATTGGCCCATATATTCTGCACTTCCTTCAGCAAACCATGGTCTTTGTTCTAGGCTGCCGTCCATCTTAAGGTTTCTAATACTTGTTCTCCAATCTCCATCAGTATCATCATCTGGATCGGATATATGACCATGTTGATATACATGAAAGTATTCATGTAGTACTACTTTTTTATAATCCTCTTCTTCTGGACCTGGATACTTAGAAGACATTGTTATGATATTAAACCAGTAATCTAAATTACTTTGAATATAGGTTGAGACCGCAGAACATCCTTCGTCAACACATCTATAAAAAGGTGACCAGCCATCACCAGATCCGTAAGGGTCTCCATTTGCACAATCCCACTCGGTATTCCATTTAGGATCTTTTTGGGTTCTAACATCGCACCATAAATTGTCTAATGCAATTGCCCCCTCATATGTGTCTCCTACAATCCATAACTCGAGAGGTCCATAACTTCCCCAAAATTCTATACCCTTTTTAACCCATTCAAGTGTGATATCTATGTGTTGTTGAGTTACATCCGGGGCAGCATATATTTCTATATCTCCATACCATTCACCCCATAAAGATTTATTAGTATTCTGTTCATTTGAGGTTTGTGTTGATTCTTGATTAGATGTTGATTCTTGATTAGATGTTGATTCTTGATTAGATGTTGATTCTTGACTTTCTTCAACAACAGAAGTTATATTGTCTATATTACTGGAGCTAGAATTGTCGCTTCCACCACAAAAAATGAATATAAGAATAAAAATTAAGAGTTTGTTTATTCGTAATACTTGTCGTTTTTTATCAACCAATTTATTCCTAATGCAACTCCAATGATACCAATCAAGATAGACATATTTGGAAACCAGCTAATTAATAATACTGAACCAATAATGACTAAAAAAATTACTAACAAATTAATCTTTCTCTGGTTTTAAAAATGTTTTATTTCTTCCCTGAACCATGTGGTAGACATCCATTAATGCATTTTTATCATTCTCTACCGATCCAGTCAGTAAATATTCTTCCATAAGTTCAAACCTTCTATTTTTATAATCAATTTTTGTAGGAACAATGGTTGCATCGAGTTCTTTTCCAATGTAATAAAATCCACTTTTGATTGTTTTATTTGTATGCATGAGACCTTCAACAGTTAAATATAAAATAAATTTATCCTTTGTTTTTAATTGATCAATAACTTGTTGTGTAACACCAGTTGACTTTGTTCTCCAAACAGGAATACCCCCAAAATTTAAAAGTATCTTTTTTTGAACCAAGCCAAAAGGATGGGGAATACCTAGTTTGTCTGGATTCTTTTTAAACGGAATAGGAATAACAATTCTTGTAAACATTGATATTGACCCTAAAAAGTAGAATTTTAGATCTGATGCCAAACACACAAAAAAAGCATAAATGCTATCAAAACTTGATGAATGGGGTGCTGATGCAATAATTATTCTTTTTTTATCTGGAAGATTTCCAATAATATCCCAGTTAATCATTTTCAAAAATATTCTTCCAAGAGGTCCTAATATATACCTTTTCTTTATGGGATGATTTTTAGTTATTTTAATGTCTTTCATAAATGTAAAGAACCCCCAATCATTAGGGATAATAGGCTAAATATCTATGTTTACAAAGATTTAATAAACAAAAAGTTTTTATAAAATTGAGTAAAGGCTAATGTTTAAAACAATGAGTAAGAAAATATCAAAATTTTTAGAGTTTGAGGACAGAGTTTTTAGAGCTCCATATAACTATTTAAAAAAAATTGGACTCATTGACAAAGTGAAAGAGATAAAACAACGTTTTGTAGAAATCTATTCAAAAGACGAAGAAATTCCATATGGTGGAAATCAGATGTTTTTTGGTGACGATTAAAAACTTTTTAATATCTGTCTTTACTGTCGTTCTTTAATCTCTCTACTTCCTTTTCAACTGAAAAAAGACTATTGCTTGTGATACCTACAAAATGTGAAAGCAAACCAATACCCCAACCACCAACAACAAAATACCACCAATTTGCACCTGTAGAGTCAATAAATATATCGCGTGCTTTTGCTTTTCTAATTAGCTTTTCATCATTATCCATAATTAAAATAATAATATGACTCTCGCATTAATTACTGGTGGATCTGGACATGTTGGAGCAAATCTTTCACGGGAATTAATTAACCAAGGATACAAAGTGCGGTGCATTGATTATGACAATGATTATCGAGCCTTTAAAAATTTAGACATTGAATTAATCAAAGCTGATATTACAGATAAAGATTCTCTTAAGCCAGCTTTTAAAGATGTTGAGGTAGTTTTCCATACAGCTGCTTTTATAAGTCTTGATAGAAGATATGAGAATCTGATAAGAAAAATAAATGTCGAGGGGACAAAAAATGTATGTGAAGCATCTGTTGATGCAAATATAAAAAAATTAGTTCATTTTTCTTCTATTGATGCCTTTCAAAGAGAGCCGATGGATGAACCATTATATGAATCTAGAAATCTTGTATCTGATCCTAAGTCAATTCCATATGACCTTTCAAAGGCTGATGGTCAAAGAATTGTTTTAGATTTTACAAATAATTATCTGGATGCAAGCATTATTCATCCAACATCAATAATGGGTCCCAATGATTTTAAACCTGGACTAAATTGTCAATCAATGATCGATATTGCAAACCAAAAGAGGCTTTTGAATATAGATTTTGGATATAACTATGTTGACGTAAGAGATTTATCAAAAACTGCAATCAATTGTTCAATAAAAGGAGTTAATGGTCAAAATTATCTCGTAGGCGGAGAATTTTTGATGTTTCCAGAAATTGCAAAAATGATAGGCAAATTATTAGATAGAAGAACTTTGCTTGCTGCTTTACCTATATCTTCAATGTATTTCAATGTTCCGTATGAAATAGTAAAGTCAAAATTTACAAAGAAACCAAGACTCATGACGATTGACACTATTCATACAATAAAAACTGCACATAAGCTAATACCTTGTACGCTTGCCAAAAATGAATTAGGTCACGCAAATAGACCTTTCATTGAAACAATAACTGATACAATTAATTTCTTTATTGATAGAGGGTTAATAAAAAATTAAGAATCTTGGGCAAGAGTATCTTCAAAAGACTGTCTTTTAACTAAGTCGAAAACCTCGTTACTTGATATACCAATGACTTTTGCCTTTGGAACACGATTGTAATTGCTGGCCATAGCGAATGTGTAAGCTCCAGTGGATGTTGACATTAAAATATCGCCTGGATTTGTGTCAGTTGGAAGACTTGCTTCTTCAACTAAAAGATCTCCTGATTCACAGTGTCTTCCAGATACTGCAAAAACTTTTTCTTCCTCTTTTTTATTTCCTGATATATTAAATAGCTTGTGTTCACTTCCATATAAAGCTGGTCTTGGATTATCTGACATTCCTCCATCAACTAAAATATATGGTTTATCTCCTCTGTCTTCTTTTATTGCTCCTGCTGTATAAAGAATTAGTCCAGCGTTATTTACTACAGCTCTCCCTGGTTCGATCATTACCTTATAATCTGAACTCCAGTTTTCTTCAATGCCAGATTTAATTGCCTCAGCGTAAACTTCAAGATCTTGGCTGTTCTCGTCACCTTCATAGGGAGAAAAGAAACCACCACCAGCATCAAAAACAATCTCTCTTTCAACACTAGCTTTGTTCTTTTCTAAAAATAAAGAGCACTCTTCCATTGCTTTTTTGAATCTTTCAGGATCTTTAATCTGGCTTCCTATGTGGACATGAATTCCTGAAAATAAAAGTGAGTCAGAATTATAAACTTCTTTTAGGGCTGTATCAGCAATATCAATTGAAAGTCCAAACTGCTGATCATAACCTGATGTCAAAACCATTGGGTGAGTTTCTGCACCAAGATCTAAATTTATCCTCAAAATAACTGATTGTTTTCTTTTATTTTTTGAAGCAATTTCTTGAAGTAAAGAGATTTCATTCAAGTTATCAATTGATATGTGTCCACCATTATTAGATATGAAAAAATCTACTTCTTCTTTAGTTTTGTAAGTCCCGTTAAATAGTGTGTTTTCGAGTGTATCTATTGAAGATAAAACAGTTGCCATTTCACCTCCTGAGACTACATCAACACCCCATTTATTTTTATCCAATAATTCGACGAGCTTTTTGCAGATAAAGGCTTTTGCAGCATATCGATATAAAGTATCTTCACCAAAAGCATTTGTGAATTCAGATATATTGTTTTCGATATGATTCCAATCATATATATAAAGAGGTGTTCCATGTTCTGATGAGATATCTATGAGTGAAAAGTCATTTATAAACGCGACTCCCTCGTCAAACCTTAAGTTTTTTGGTAAATAGTTCATTTCTTTAAACGTCTTCTAATCCAAGCAATATCTTTTTTTTGTGCATCTGGTCCATTCGGTGTTTCCACAATAATATCTGTTTTTGCATTTTTGATTACATACTCTAATTCCTCTTTGGGGATTTTTCCTTTCCCTAAATTTTCATGTCTATCTCTACTACTCTCAAAACCATCTTTAGAATCATTAAAATGTATTAAGTCTATTTTTTTGACTAGTTTCTTGAATCCCTTCACAGCATCAATGGTAGGTATTCCTCCAGCCCAGGTATGGCAAGTATCTAAACATAGTCCCACATTTAGATGACCGATTACCTCCCATAACCTCTCGATTGAGTCCATATATCTTGCAACTGAATTTTTACCACCTGCAGTATTTTCAACTAGTACTTTCATTCCAGTGTCCTCAACATGCTCTAAAGCTTTTCTCCAGTTATCGTAGCCAGCACCAATATCACCACCTTCACCAACAGATCCACCATGAACAATTACCCCTTTTGCTCCAAACGTTGAAGCTACTTTGCAAGTATCTTTTAATAGCTTTCTGCTTGGATGTCGAACCTTATTATTTTGTGTTGCAACATTAATTAAGTAAGGGGCATGGACATAAATATTACCCCCAAAATCCTGTAAAATCTCGATATCTTCTCGAGGTTTTGGACTTTTCCACATTTGTGGACTGGATATAAATATCTGAAAAGTATCCCCTTTTCTATACGAAATTTCATCGATTGCGTTTTTAGAAGGTATATGAGCGCCAATATTCATGGTGTTTATTATAAAACATATATGTGGTTTGAAAATAGAAAGAATTTCTCAAATCAATTAAAATAGTAATAAGACTTCCTTTCGTGCTTTGAGCCACTGCTAAAAGTGTGATAAAACAAAAATAACAGCCACAAGGGAGTCTTTTTGCTTTTTTTAAGGCATTTTTAGTATTTTTTTATAAAGAAAATAATCTCTATCACCTAATTCATTTGGAGCAACGGCTGAAACAACAAGATAATCGCCGTTACTTAGCAAAATACCAGTTGGATCTAGATAACTTAAATCTAGAGGTGATATTGGTACTCCTGTAAAATCCCATTCAAGACCATCTTTTGATGTTGCAACAAATAAACTTTGTGGTATTTTTGGTAACCCTTCTGGTGAGAATGAGAATATTGCTTTCCAATTGTTTTCTTCTGCTACCAAGACTTCAAAATCAACATATCCATTTTCAAATCTGTAGCCAGGATCTTTTGTAAATGAAATTCCCTCTGGAGTTTCTGAGGTTGCACTTACTATCTTTTCACCTCTCATACCTGAAGACTCATCTACCCAATAAATTCTTATTCTTCCATCTGGTATAACAACAGCATCTGGAACACCCCAAGCAATACTGCCACCATCAGATATACCGAGTGAGATCTGGTTAGTGTAGGATAAACCATCCTCACTAAAAATAGCTGTCATTATTTCTTTTGATTTAGTATTTGGATTAAATTCAACAAAGTATCCTCTGCGAGTGCCACTAGTTGTTTCAACAATTGTTAAATCTTGAATTCTTTCAATTGCACCTTGACGAGTACAGTTAAGATCGTAGTCGCATAAATCAACTGCTAAACCATTTGCCGACAGACTTGAATAAAATAATCGAAGTGTTGTGCTGTTAACTACTTCTAGATGTGGGCTGACTCCATCTTGATTAAGACTCACTATGTCAACTAAATAGGCATTTTCTTCAACGTTTTCTGAGACATTACCTTCGGGAAACGCCTGTACATTTGATTCTCCTTCACCTGGCAGAGGGGGTGGAGGAATATTACACATATCAAAATACTTGATTGCATCTTCTGAAAAGGGTCTACCTGCGTATAGATCTAATTCAATTTGTCTTAACAGTTCAAATGGAGCATTTTCATCTAAACAATTTCTTTCTTTTTTTGATAAAAAAGAAAGAATTCCATCAGGGAACTCTTTTAATATTTCATCAATTGATCCCATTTGAGCTTCATCATTTTTTGGTTCGTTATTCGTTTCTGTTTGCATAGGTTCATCGTTTATATTTGGTTCAGGTTCTGCGGCAGATGAGGATGTAGGAGTTGTGGAGCTTGAGTTATTTCCACATGCTATTAAAAAAATTGCTAAAAGTGAGATGAATAATTTTTTCACAAGTGGATTATACCAATAAAGCAAAAATCCCGATTGATCTTGCGACCCTTCGGGATTTTCTATTCTATCTCATTTTCGGTCTTGCGACTTCTTTTTTGATAGTGTGTATTAAATTTACAGGTAATCCAATACTTTCGCAAGAAATTCTGTGCTGTTTTTTTCGCGAACTTTTTATGAAAAAAGTCAAGAAATACTGATTTTTACATCTTTTCTTGGGTATGGAATGGGTGCAGGATTAATACTTAAAGGTTCTGAAGACGATATATTATCAAAGTTTGTCACAAGTTTGTAAATCACATTTTTAAAGAGATAGCTAGCAAAAAATTTACCTAGACAAGTATGAGCTCCACCTGAAAATGGAAAGTACGAATCATTAATTTCATCTGTATCTAAAAATCGTTCTGGATTATAGGTATCCGGTCTATCCCAGTATCTTTCATCGTTATGAAGTACCAAAGGACCGATAGCAACGTACGTTCCGCCATCAAGTTTATAATTTTCAACTTCTGTATCTCTCATTACATAACGAACTGAAAATGGAACTGGGGGATATTTTCTCATAGCTTCAGAAAATAAAGATTCAGCTTTTAGGCCATTCTTTAGATCTGTGATATCTGTCAAAGAAATACCATTTGATTCATCCTTCAATTGTTCATAGAAATTTTTATTTGTTGAAAGATGGTGTATTGCAGATGTAAGCGTACTAGTTGTTGTATCGTGTGCAGCAAGCAAAAGAAAAATCATATGTTCTGCTATTTCATAATTGCTTAAACCTGTTTCATGTTTATTTGTTTTTACTAGTTCAGAAAAAAGTGTTTTTTTGTCAATATCAACTGTTTCTGCTTTTTTTTGAAAATAGGTAAGTAATTCCTGTCTTGCTTTTAAACCTTTTTTTAATTTTGTAAAAGGTAATGGAGTCCTAACAACAGACGTCGCAGATTTGATTGAATCTGTAAACAATCTTTCTAACTCTTTCAATCGCGAGTTATCTATTTCATCAAAAAATAATTCAATTGAGATCTTAAACATTAAACCTTTCATAGTTTCATATAAATTAAATGATTTTTTAGATTTAAGATTTTCAATCCACTCATCAAGAATTGGTTGAATGATATGTAAATAATTTACTAGTGCATCTCTTCTAAATGAATCCTGTAAAAGCCCTCTATGAAACTTATGATCATCAAAATCTCTCAACATTAAACCATTCTCAAAAGCTTTACCTAAAGAAAATTCCCAACCATGTTTTGATGAAAAATTATCTTCAGGGTCTAAGTAAATATGTTTTGTCGCGGATGGGGACATAAACATTGTGACTCTTTCATTAAGTATCGATATTTCGAATACATCACCATATTTCACTTGAAGATCTTGAATTAAAGATAAAGCATCATTATTAAATTTGATTGAGTGACCAAATATAGGATTTCCCTTATCTAACGGAGGTTTTGTCATCATATAAAAATAACTTTATTAAAAATATATGAAAAAAGCAAAAATCCCGATTGATCTTGCGACCCTTCGGGATTTTCTATTCTATCTTCTTTTCTATCTTGCGATTTCTTTTCCGATAGTTTCTATAAATATAGGTATGTAAAGTAATTTACGCAAAATATTTTCTAATCTATTTTTCGCGAACTTTAATCAGGAATAGCTGATTTTATCTCATTCAATAGGAGTTCTAATTCACGATTATCAATATGTTTTATAACCACTGCATATGATTTTTCTTGAAATGAAAAAATAATCGTATCTTCATCTCTTTCTTCAATGTTGGTTATTTCATCTACGGCATTAATTACTGACAGTATTTTTTCTTGTGTCTTAAGAGCTATTTTTCCATTTTTGATTTCTATAACTGGTTGAAAGAATGCTTGAAGAGAAATAATTATCTGGAAAAAACCAAAAAATAAAATGAGGTAATAAAGACTTTCCTCTCTATTGTTAGAACCAAATTCTTCAAGATCAAAATAACGTTTTAAAAATTCTCTTAATGGACCTTCTAGGATATTGTCAATGGAAACATATGAAAGAAAAATACCATTCAAAAGTTTTGAAAAGAATTTATTTTTTTTTCTAAAAAGTTTTTTTTCCATAAATTTGATTCTATTACCTACAGAATACTCAAGTATAGCTATTGTTTAAATATGGAAATTGTTCTAATTAGGCACGGTCAACCAAAGTGGGTTGATGGTGATCAATATGATCTTAATCCTGGCTTAACAAAACTTGGAAAGATCCAAGCAGATAAATCTGCATCAATATTTTCTGAAAATAGCTTTGATGAACTTTGGGTATCACCATTGAAAAGAGCCCAGGAAACAATGTATCCTTTTAAAGAAAAAGGGGTAGCGCAAATCCTTAAAACTTTTGATTGGCTCGAGGAAGCCCTTGATGATGAAGAAAAAGAACTTTTTGGCAAATCCGGTGGTGACATAGAAAAGTTTTTTGAACAGAGAAATGCTATGTCATTCGAGCAGTGGTACGAAAGTGTTCATGGTGAATATATGAAAGGATTTAGCTCAAATATATTTAATAATCTCGATAAAAATTTAAATTCGATTGGGATCACAAAAGTAAAAAATGACTTTGATTCATTGTTTAATCTAACTGAATCCAAAATTGAAAAGCTATTAATTATTTCACATGCTGGAACAATGTCAGCCTTGCTCTCGTATTTCTTAGATTTAGATTTGTTTCCTTGGACCTGGCGAAAATATCTTCCAAGACATGCTGGTCATACTACCTTAAAATCAAGTCAAATATCATCAGGACACTTTTTTCGATTAAAAGAATTCAATAATGTAACATTCTTAAATTCTGAAGAAGAAAAAACATATTAAAAATTAAAGTAATAAAATTCTTTATAT
>LULU01000156.1_pt1 | contig 10042 bp, 12 predicted proteins | sample 729521 | NCBI WGS metagenome assembly LULU01 (sample SAMN03860281, study PRJNA289734) | marine metagenome | biome: seawater column; feature: ocean; material: water; isolation source: Red Sea water column Station 108 - depth 50m | place: Saudi Arabia: Red Sea | collected 2011-10-15 | depth 50 m | reverse complement strand
GTATTAAATAATGAGAATTAAGGGAAAGAATTATAAAACCATCTGGTTTGATCAAAATTCAAAAATAGTCAAAATAATTGATCAGACAAAATTACCTCATGAATTTATTATTAAAGATTTAGAAACTGTTGATGATGCGATTAATGCAATAAAAGTTATGGAGGTAAGAGGGGCACCATTAATTGGAGCTACAGCAGCATTTGGTATTGTTTTAGCTATTAAAGAAAATAATAATTTAAATTTTATAAAAAAAAGTGGTGAAGATTTAGTTAAAGCAAGACCTACTGCAATTAATCTTGAATGGGCCGTTCATAGAATGAATAATAAGATTTCTATGGTTAAATCTGAAAATCTATTTGATGTTGCTTTAAACGAAGCTGAATTAATTTGTGATGATGATGAAACATTTTGTGAGGAGATAGGAAAAAATGGTCTCAAGTTAATAGAGGAAATTTATAATAAGAAAAAAAGTACGATAAATATACTAACTCATTGTAATGCCGGTTGGTTAGCAACTATTAATTGGGGTACGGCTACATCTCCAATATATCATGCACATAAAAAAGGTATTCCAATTCATATTTGGGTCGATGAGACAAGACCCAGAAATCAAGGTGCAAATTTAACCTCATACGAACTTAATGAGGAAGAAATACCAAACACAATTATTGCAGATAATACCGGCGGAATTTTAATGCAAAGAGGACAAGTCGATATGTGTATTGTTGGTACTGATAGAACATTATCTAATGGAGATGTTTGTAATAAAATTGGAACTTATCTTAAAGCACTAGCAGCTAATGATAATAATATTCCCTTTTATGTTGCTTTACCTAGCTCAACAATTGATTGGAATTTAAAAAATTCAAAGGATATTCCAATTGAAGAGAGAGATCCCAACGAGCTTTCACATGTAGATGGAATGATAGGAGATAAAAAAGTCGATGGAATTCAAATTTATCCTAAAAAAAGTAAAGCATTAAATTTAGCTTTCGATGTAACACCAGCAAAATATGTTACTGCTTTAATTACAGAGCGAGGAATATGTGAAGCATCTGAAGATGGACTTAAAAGATTATTTAAATGAACAAGTTAAAGTCAGAAATCATTAAATTTTCAAAGTTGTTAAATAGCAGAAAATTATCAGCTCTTAGATCTGGCAATATCTCAGTAAGGTTTAAAAAAGGTTTTTTTATTACACCTTCTGGAAAGAAATATTCATCTCTTAAAAACAAAGATATTGTGTATGTAAGTTTAAATGGAAAATTTGATAAAAAATTAGGAATACCATCCTCAGAGTGGAAATTTCATCAAGATATTTATTTAAAAAAGGAAGAAGCTAATGCAATAGTGCATTCACATTCAACTAATGCCACTGCATTATCAGTTCACACAAAATCAATTCCAGCTTTTCATTATATGGTAGCTTTAGCAGGTGGAAATGACATCAAATGTGCAAACTATGCAACCTATGGTACCAGAAAGCTTTCAGTAAATATTTTAAAAGCTTTAAAAAATAGAAAAGCATGTTTGATTTCAAATCACGGTCAAATTGCATATGATGATAATTTATCCAAAGCTTTTGAATTAGCTGAAGAGGTTGAAAATCTCTCTTTGCAGTATATAACGGCACTCAAGATTGGTAAGCCAAAGATTCTTTCAAATGTCGAAATGAATAAAGTGTTGGCAAAGGCTAAAAATTATAAGAGAGGATAATTTATGACTAAAGTAGGAGAACACATTACTTTAGATATAATTGGTACAAATAAAGAGTACGAACCTGCTTTCTTTGAAAAATTAGTTTATAAAATAGCAAAGGTTGCAAAAGTAACAGTTTTAGAAATTTCAAAATATAAATTTGAACCTCAAGGCTTTACACTTGTAGCACTTCTCGCCGAAAGCCATATAAGTTTTCACACTTTTCCAGAAAAAGGTATAATTAGTTTTGATTTCTTTACGTGTGGAAAAGTTTCACCTTCAGTTGCATTGAAAATTATTAAAGAGGAAATTCAACATACAAATATAATTAAAAAAGAATTCAATAGAGATACAATTGATCTTTACCATGATAATTATAGCTCACCTGGTTTAAACAAAGCATATGTAGTTAATAAAGTTTTAGAAAATTTTAAATCTAAAGTTGGTCAATATATTGAAATTCTTGATTTGGAGCAGTTTGGAAAAGCATTATTTATTGATAACGAAATACAAGTTGCTGAAAGTGATGAGCATCTTTACAGCTCAACATTTGTTAACTCTGGCCTTAAATTGAACTCTAAAAAAGAAAAAGCTGCAATTATTGGTGGAGGAGATGGTGGAGTTGCAAGAGAATGTATTTCACAAAACTTTGGTTTTATAGATTGGTTTGAATTGGATCCTGAGGTAGTTGATGTATGCGATAAACATTTGAGCAAAATAGGTGAAAAGGCTACTGAAAAAAATTCAGTAAAGTGTGTATGGGGAGATGCTTTTGAAAGTATAAAATCTGTTAAAGATGATACTTACGATCAAATATTTGTTGATTTAAATGATGATCAATTTTGTATAGATCTTGCAGCAAAAAATATGGAATCTTTAGTGAGAATATTAAAACCTAAAGGAGTTATTACAGCGCAGGTTGGAAGCCAAGATAAAAAACCAAAACAAGTTGATAGTTGGTTAAATGTTTTTAATGAGAATTTTGGAAATACACAACTTTCAAGAGTTTATATCCCAAGTTTTGATTGTGCTTGGAACTTTTCGTCATCAATAAATCATTAATTTTTCTTTTTAAATATCAATAATTGTGAAATAATAAATTTTATTATTTTGGAGGAAAAATGAATAAATTTAAAACATTAGGATTAGGAATTTTAATTTCCTTTTTCTTAACTATCTCTTCAAATGCAGACTCTATTAAAATTGGAACAGAGGGAGCTTACCCTCCTTGGAATTCTAAAGATGCTTCTGGGAACCTAATAGGTTTTGAAGTTGAGCTTGCAAATGAACTATGCAAAATCATGAAAGCCGAGTGTACAATCGTCGAACAGGATTGGGATGGAATGATTCCAGCTCTATTAATGAGAAAATTTGATGCGATCATGGCTGGTATGTCGATTACTGCAGAAAGACAAAAAACAATTACTTTTTCTCAAGGTTATGCAGATGAAGTTGCCTCTTTAGCAGTAATGAAAGGATCTGATCTTGAAGGAATGGATACGCCAGAAGGTATAAATTTATCTTTAGGTGGATCTGATGTTAAAAAAGCTCTTAAAACAATTACAGGTGCATTAGCTGGTAAAACAGTTTGTGTACAAACAGCTACAATTCACCAAAACTTTTTAGATTCAGGTGATGTAGGAAGTGTAAATGTAAGAACTTACAAAACACAAGACGAAGTCAATCTAGATCTAGCATCAGGAAGATGTGATGCTGCATTAGCAGCTGCTGTTGCTTTTACTGATTACGCTGATAAATCTGGCAAACCTGTTGTTCTAGTTGGACCTACTTTTTCAGGCGGTGCATTTGGAAATGGAGTAGGTGTTGGAATTAGACAAGGCGGAGATGATGCTATCGGAAAAAGAGATGCTAAACTTCTAAAAGATTTCAACAAAGCGATTGATAAAGCAAGAAAACAAGGAATTATTAGCAAACTTGCTATTAAACACTTTGGTTTCGACGCTTCTATGTAAATATTTCAGATTTGGCGACTATATATTATAGTCGCCAAAATCTATGGAACTTCTCGCATTTGGCAAAACTGGTTGGGGTGATGAGTTATTTTATGCAACCCTAATGACTTTAGCTGTTTCAATAACAGCTATGTTAATTGGATTTTTCTTTGCACTTATTTTTACTCCTTTAAAATTATCAAAACACAAATCACTAAATTTAATTGGTAATTTTTACACTACAGTTATTAGAGGTGTTCCAGAATTATTGGTAATTTATCTTTTCTTTTTCGGTGGAAGTGGAGCAATAATGTTTGTTGCTTCTATGTTTGGTTATTACGAATATATTGAAATTAATGCATTTATTACAGGTTCATTTGCAATAGGTATTATTTCAGGCGCATATTCAACTGAAGTATTTAGAGGAGCCATACAATCAATAGATAAAGGACAGTTTGAAGCTTCAAAAGTTTTGGGGATAAAAAAACATATTCAGTTTTATAAAATTATCCTTCCTCAAATGTTAAGACTTGCAATTCCAAATCTAAGTAATGTTTGGCAAATTACATTAAAAGATACCTCTTTAATTTCAGTAACAGGTTTAGTTGAAATTATGAGGCAATCTTATATCGCTGCTGGATCAACTAGAGATCCTTTGTTTTTTTACTCATTTGCTGCAGTTCTATATTTATTATTAACGTACTTGAGTATGAAACTAATAAACAAACTAGAAGTTAAATATAGTAGGGGATTTTAAATGGATTTTGAATTGATGATTGGTAGCTTTCCTAAGTTATTAAGTGCAACTGTAATTACTCTGAAGCTTTTGTCATTATCCTTATTTTTTGGATTGTTTATTGGTTTACTTTTTGCAATTTTAAGGATGAACAAAAATCCAATTATAAATAAATTTGCATATGGATACTCATACGTTTTTAGAGGTACACCATTATTGGTTCAAATATTTATTATTTATTTTGGACTTGGACAAATCGAATACTTAAGATCTACTTTTTTATGGGTGATACTTAAAGAACCATATTGGTGTGCAATAATTGCCTTTGCATTAAATACAGGCGCATACACATCAGAAATATTAAGATCAGCATTTCAAACTATAAAACCTGGATTAATAGAAGCTGGAAAAAGTCTCGGTATTCCTAACAAAGTAATTTTTTATAAAATACAAATACCTATAGCGATTAAACAATCATTACCAGCTTATGGAAATGAAATAATATTAATGCTTAAAGGAACATCTCTTGCAAGTACAGTAACATTGATGGATCTTACAGGTGTTGCAAAATATATTATTTCAACAACTTTTAAACCAATCGAGGTATTTATAGTTGCTGGAGGTATATATTTATTTATGACCTTTTGCGTTCATAATTTAATAAAGTTTCTTGAAAAAAAATATGGTTTTCAAACTTAGAATTTTAAATATATACGTTTGAAATAAAATCCTAAAGTAAGAGCTCTTAAAAATAAAAATATTGTAAAAGAAATCCACAAACCCAGATTTCCAAAATTTTGGACTAAAAAATAAGATGATAATAAATACAATATCACTGAAATAAACATTGCATCTCTAAGCTCTTTAGTTTGTGAGGCACCAATAAAGATCCCATCAAATTGATAACAAAACGAGGATATAAAAGGTAATAAAATCAGCCAAATTGAAAATTGATAACTAATATTTCTAACACTTTCTATATCAGTCATAAAATTAATGAATGCGTTATTTACAAAAAAATAAATAAAAGAAATTACTGCTCCAGTAAATGAGCTCAATATAAATGAGTTTTTGACTGTATTTGAAAATAACTTTTTATTTTTTTTACCAACTGAAAATCCAATTATACCTTCTGTTGAAAAAGCATATGAGTCTAAGATAAATGCGGAGAGAAATATAAGGTTAATTAAAATTGTGTTAGCAGCTATATACTCTTCTCCAATTTTACTACTTAGGTATGTAAACCAAAAGAAAGAAAAAGTTAATAAAATTGTTCTTAGAAATATATTTAAGTTTATTTCAATTAAACTTTTAATTTTAGAAATATTTAAAATTTCTTTAATATTTAAATTAATTTCAGTGTATCTTTTTAAGAAATGAAAACTGTAAGTTAAAAATATAAGGGAGGTTAAAAAAGTAGCTAATAGAGTTCCATACGCAACACCTTTAATATTTAAATCATATTCTAATACCAATATTGTACTTATTAAAATATTTAAAATTGATAAACTCCCAATTGCAAAACTTGATATTTTGGTTTTTTGTAATCCTATAAATAAACCAATTATAATATAAATAGTTAATTCAAATATTGATGAATAAATTCTAATATCAAAATAAACCTTAAAGTTTCTTTCAGTTTCTTTAGATAAATCAAAAAAAAATAAACATAAACTAAAAATCTGTTCTTTAAAAATTATTAAGAACAATGATATTAAAATTACAAAAAATAAATTTCTAAAAATTAAATTTAAAATACTTTTATAATCTTCTTTTCCATATGATTGACTTACAATCCCAACTGTTCCCATTCTTAAAAAACCAAAACTCCAAAAAATTAATGAAAAAAAACTCGTAGCTACACTTGTTGCAGCTAAGAAACTTTTGTTACCTGAATTTCCCATTAATGCTGTATCAACAATACCAACAAGTGGAATTGCAAGATTTGCAAAAAAAATAGGAATAGATAACGTTATTATATATTTGATTGATGACTTATCACTCACTAAAAGATTAGTAACTTGTATATTCTTTAATTTCTTTAATTTTTGAGCCTGTATGATTGTTCATTTCTAATTTTATCTTTGCTCTTTCATCATTTAAAAAATGAACATCTCTTGATAATTTAATAAATTCTTCACCAAAATCTGAATTTTTTTCACATAATCTTTTATCATCCTCTATTACCCAGAGTTTACTATTAATTTCTTTTAGAGATTTAAACAATTTGTCAATCTTTTCATCAGATTTAACATATTTGTTAAATTGATCTTTCAGCACATTATATTCATCATTTATAAACTTAAGCTTTTCAGAATCTTTAATTTTTTCTTTTTTAATTTCTAAAATCGAAATTTTATCTAAAAGTTCACCAACAGAGACTTCAACTAGTATTTTATTCATAATTTTTTATACTGTGTTAAGTTGTTACAAATATGTCTAATATATTAATTATTAAACACGGTTCATTAGGCGATATAGCTCAAGCAAGTGGTGTAATTCAAGATATTTCTGAAAATCATAAAGATGATGATATATTTATTTTGACAACAAAACCTTATTTAGACCTATTTAGAAAAAATCCATATATTAAAGAGCCAATTTTAGATAAGCGATTATCAAGATTTAATCCTTTTTACCTATATTCATTAATGAGAGATTTAAAAAAGTATAACTTTTTAAAAATATATGATTTGCAAAACTCAAACAGGACATCCTTTTATAAAAATATCCTTTTTAAAAATTCAAAAAAAGATATTTGGTCGTCATCTTTAACAACTTTGCCAGAGGGAAAAACAAAACAAGAATTTGATAAGCTTTCGGTTTTAGATCGATTTGATCATCAAATTAAAACTTGTAATTTAGTTTCAAAGCACACTCTTTACCCTGATTTTTCATGGGCCTGTTCTGATATTGCAAACCTAAAAAATGAATACAATTTAAATAAATATATTTTACTTTTCCCATTTTGTTCACCACACTTAACCATAAAAAGGTGGCCGTACTATAATGAACTTTCAAACAAAATTAAGAATGAATTTAAAGATGAATACAAGATAATAGTTGCACCCGGACCAGAAGAAATAAAAGAAGCTTCAAATATAAACGCTGAATGTATTTTGGATAATGGAAAATCTCTAAATATTTCTCAATTAGCATCTTTAATAAAAGATAGTAAATTTGTAATTGCTAATGATACTGGCCCTGCTCATATATCTGCCCACTTAGGTGTTAAAGGACTTGCATTATTTGGTCCTCACAAATCTGCAAAACTTGTAAGTATAGAAAGAGAGAAATTTAGAGCAATTCAGGTTGATGATTTAAATAAATTATCTGCTGATAAGGTATTTGAAAGAATGATGGAGTTGTTAGCCTAAAAAATTAAGTGTAAATCTTATCCGCTAAACCATAACAAAGAATAGCACTTAAAATAGTTAATACTCCAGGTGCAATTACACCTTCAATTGAAGTTTTATCTGTATGACCTAATTTACTTATCTTAATTGCATAAATACTAATTAAGAATGCCATTAAATTTTGTACAAATATCAAATTAAAAAATCCCCAGGTATTTTCAACACCTCCAGATCTTATAAACATAATATAAATAGCCATTAAAACTGATCCAAGAAAGAATGATCCAAAAAATCTTGTCATGATAGCTCCAGTTTTATCCATTGCGTATTGATCTAAGAAAGATTGAGTAGCAAAGATGCATCTATATGCGTAAAAAGCGTAACCAAGAAAATGAACAACGAATACAACTAGGTAAAATATTCCGTTAAATTTATCTATCATACTTTAAATTTATAAGATTCGTTTATAGCTTTCAATAATCTTATCCCAATGAAAATTTTTAGAATTTTCATAAGCTGCTTTTCCATATTCAAAATATTTATTTTCTTTAAATATTTGATCTATACTTGAATAAATATCATCCAAATTATTACCATCACATATTAAACCAGTTTTTTCATGTATAATTGCATCTGAAGCACCACCATCTTTTCCTCCAATTGAAGGAATTCCATATTGAGCTGCTTCTACATAGGCTATACCAAATCCCTCAACTGATTTTTTGTAAATAATAGATGGCATTATAAATACATTAGATTTTGAAATTAATGCATTTTTAAAATTACTAGGAATATCTTTTAAAAATTTTACTTGATCCTCCAATTTTAGCTCAATTACAAGTTTTTTTAAATTTTCTTCTTCATCACCATAACCTATACATATGTAGACAATATCTGGATAAACTTCTTTTAGATTTCTGATAGCCATTATTACTTTTTCGTGATTTTTTCGTTTATCATATCTTGAAACAGTAATAAGTCTTTGTTTTTTACCCTTAAATATTTCATCAGCTTTTTTTAAATCTTTACTTGGTATTTCCTTTACAGGATCAACACCTGGATTAATTACTAAAATTCTGTGTTCTTCAATACCAAGATTGATAGCGAGATCTTTTGTAAAATGAGAATTTGCTATTACATGATCCACATTATTTAATACTTTTAATACTTTTGTATTTAATCTTGAGCCTTTTGGATGATTAATTTCTTTAGAATGTATTAAACATATCTTTTTTTTATTGGTTTGAATTAGTTCCAAACTCTTCCAATGATCTGCAATTAGACATTGGACATTATTATTTTGTTTTAAATATTCATTTATTAAATACGATTTTCTATATTTTCTAAATAACTTAACACCACTCACTCTTTCAATTGAAAAAGAAACTGAATTGTCAAATTTTTCAAAACCATTTGTATGATCTGCAAAAACTTTTATCAGAAAAAATTTAGATAAAGATCTAGCTAAACCCCACATTAAATTTTGCATTCCACCAACATCAGGTGGAAAAGTTCTCGTTATTATTAAATGCATTAATTATTCAACCACTTAATATTACAACCCATGCTGGGTATTTGATCTTTCGGACCATTGCCTGTTTCAGATATTTGTTTCATTGCTATATACAAATCACTCTCTCCAGTTCTTACAGGTTTGAGTTCTTTTAATTCTCTTATTCTTCCTCTGTATTGAAGTTCTAAATTTTCGTTATAACCAAAAAAATCAGGAGTACACACAGCTTCATATTTTTTTGCAACATTTTGCGTATCATCGATTAAATATGGAAAACTAAAATTATGCTTTTTTCTAAATATAATCATATTTTCAAATGAATCCTCTGGATAATTGATTTGATCATTGGAACATATTGCAACAGATTTAATTCCAAAATTTTCAAGTTTTTTGCAATCTTCAGCAATATCTTTGATTACTGCCTTTACATACGGACAATGATTACAAATAAACATAATGAGAGTTCCTTTTTCACCTTTTATTTCATTTAAAGAAACAATTTTGTTTTCAGTTGATTTTAGACGAAAGTCGTCAGCTTTTTTCCCAAAATCACATATTGGAGTTTTTGTAAGAGACATATAATATTATATAAATTATGTTTTACGATTTGGAAGATAAAAAACCAAAAAACTCTGGCGAAAATTGGGTTGCACCTAATGCAGTGGTTATTGGAGATGTTACTTTAGAAAAAAATAGCAGTGTATGGTTCAATGCAACTTTGAGAGGAGATATAGAAAATATCTTGATAGGAGAGGGTTCTAATGTTCAAGATGGAAGTGTTTTACAT
>LULU01000282.1_pt1 | contig 10056 bp, 11 predicted proteins | sample 729521 | NCBI WGS metagenome assembly LULU01 (sample SAMN03860281, study PRJNA289734) | marine metagenome | biome: seawater column; feature: ocean; material: water; isolation source: Red Sea water column Station 108 - depth 50m | place: Saudi Arabia: Red Sea | collected 2011-10-15 | depth 50 m | reverse complement strand
AGATTAAAGGGTTTACTGCTTTGCAAATGTATCAATTATGGAGACTAATTCAATTTATGAAAAATAACGCAGGAAGATTTTCCCAAGGTCAGTTTGGCCAAACTCCAGGGTCATCAAGCCTTACTTCAGAAGAAGCTTATAAATTGCTAGGACTAAAAAAGGGTGCGAGTAAAGAAGAAGTTTTAAAAGCAGCTAATCAATTACAAAAAAAAATTCATCCTGATATGAACCGTAATGTAGACAGTTCTAGATTGAGTCAATTAGTAAATGAAGCAAAAGAAAAAATATTAAAAACTGATTTTAGTTAGTTAAAAGCTCAATACATTTGTTATAAACTTTATCAAAAGAGATCTTGTCTGCACCCAAAGTATCATGGGTTGTTGTCTCTTCAGTCTCACCTTCTGGGATAATTACATTAATATTTTTTGAATACTTTCCATAAGCCAGGACTGGACTATCCATGAACAAAGCTACAGTTTTTAAATTAAGAGCCGCACTGATATGCATAAAACCTGTATCATTTCCGCAGTATAAATTACAATTTGCTATAATTGGAAGCATTTCATTTATCTTTAAGTTATTCAAAGATACACAATTAGATCCTATATTTGAATTCGATATTTCATTTATCAAAGGCTGGTCATTTTTTCCAGCTGCTAAATAAAATTTCGATGGAAATTTTTGATTTATTTTTTCACTTAATTTAATAAAATTTTTTATTTCCCAGCGTTTAGTTGGTCCGGATGCACTAATACCTAATACAATACATTTATTATTTAATGACATTTTTTTTTGAGCTTTTAATATCTTATCCTGATTGACAAAGAGTTTTGGTTGAGTTGATACAATTTTATCAATTTCATTCTCAGTGAAAATTTTTGCTGTATTAACAACATGCTGCCCCTTTTTTTTAAATAGAGGATATTGAGCAATTTTTTTTATTCCTGCAAATTTACAAACTAAAAAATATCTTACTGAACTATTAAATATGAATACTTTATCAAATTTTTTTTCTTTAATATCTTTTATCAATTTTATAAATCCGTTTAACCCGTCGTGGCTACCAGTTTCATCTTCTAAGCGATCTAATGTTATGACTTCTTTGATATGAGGATCGTCTTGAAAAAGATCTTTTGCCCTAGTATTTTCTTTGGCTAATATAGAAACTGGTTTTTCATATTTTTTCGAGATTTCATGTATATAATTCAGGTGAATTATACAGTCTCCTAGCCCAACTTTATTTATTAGAATCAGAACTTTCATTTTTGAAACTTATATTATAATTTATTTCAATAAATTGGGACAATAAGATGTTGAAACGAGGCGTATACGCAGCAAGTTTAAGTGTTTTAAATAAAGACTTAACGTTAAATGTTGAGGCTACTATTTCTCATGCTGAGAACCTAATCAAAAACGGATTACATGGATGCTTCTTTTTTGGAAGCACTGGAATGTCACAACTGATTTCTAAAAATGAAAAAATGGAGCTAATTTCAAAAATTTCTACACATAAACAAAGGAAACACTTTTATTTAGGTACTGGCTGCAACAGTCTTAATGAAAATATTGAGTTAATAAAATATGCCAGCGAGTTTAATTTTAATACGATTTTGTTAATGCCAAGCGCATACTATGTTGGAAATTCTGATGAGGGAGTTTTTGAGTTTTACAAAAAAATAATTTTAGCATGCCCAAAAATTAAAATTGTAATTTATAATTTTCAAAAATTATCTGGTTATATTTTTTCAATTGATGCAATTACAAAATTAGTTAAGTCATTTCCTAAAAATATAATTGGAGTTAAAGATTCATCTTATAATTTGTATGAAAATTTGAAAATTAAAAATTTTTTAATATTTCCTGGCAGCGAGGCTAAACTTCTTAAAGGATTAGAAAAAGGATCTAGCGGTGTTATAAGTGCAGTTACTAACTCAACGCACTTCTTAGCCAGAAAAGTATTTGATGATTTTGAAAATAAGATGCCGCAAACAAAAAATGATCAATTAATAGGTGTTCGTGAAACCTTCGACGGCTATAATTTAATATCAGCTTTGCACAGTTTTCATTCGATAAAAGATGAAAATTATAAAAATATATTACCTCCACTTACTTTGTTAAGTGAGCAAAAACTGAAAGAACTTATTAAAAAATTAAACAAACTAAAATTTATTAGTGAAAAAAACTTAGCAGCGTAATTTATGATTTTAGCAAAATTATTTACAAAAATTTTCAAAGAAGGTGGAATAATACTAATTGACTCTGAAAATCAAAAATATATTTGTGGTTCACCAAGACAGATCAACCCTATAACTTTAAAACTTTTGAAAAAAGATTTAAATTGGAAAATTGAAGTTAGCACAGCAAGTATTTTTTTTAAAAAAGTTTATCAAGCATGGAGATTTATCTCTAATTTTAATTTTCCAGGTAAATCAAAAAAAAATGTTGAGGCCCACTATGATATTGGTGGAAGAAAAGGTGAAATTCTTTATGATGTGATGCTTGATAAGCACCATCGTCAATATAGCTGTGGTTACTGGAAAGATGAAACTAAAACTTTAGAAGAGGCACAAGAAAATAAAATCCAACATATAATAAAAAAACTTGATATTAAAAAAAATCAAAGAGTTTTAGATATTGGTTGTGGGTGGGGCGGTCTTTGTTTTGAGATAGCAAAACAGTATGACTGTGAAGTAACTGGAATTTCATTAAGCACTAATCAAATAAATTACTGTAAAGAGAAGGCCAAGAAGTTAGGTTTGGAAAATCAAGTTAAATTCGAATTAATAGATTATAGATTAGTAAATGGAAACTACGATCGTATTGTGTCAGTAGGTTTTGGGGAACACTTAGGAGTAAAGTTCTACAACACTTTTTTTAAGAAAATTAATAGTCTTTTAAATGAAAATGGAAATTTCCTATTTCATCTAATTGGTGTAGTGGACAAACCATCTGCTCCAAATCAATTCATAAATAAATATATTTTTCCAGGGGGTGTATGTCCCTCACTGAGTCAGCTTATAAAACCAATAGAGAAAACTGGTCTAATCGTTGCTGACACAGAAACTTTAATAAGACACTACGATAAAACACTTGAGGCTTGGCTAGAGAGATTTTTAGCAAAAAGGAATGAGATAAAAGATTTGTTTGATGAAAAATTTTGTAAAATGTGGGAATTTTATTTGGCAAGCTGTGCGGCAGCTTTCAGATACCGCGATCTTGTTGTTTTTCAATTACAAATTGTCAAGAACTTTCATTCTGCTCATAGAACAAGAGACTATATATATTCATAAAAACTGTTATTAAATAAAATAACAGTATGAAAAGAAAAAAAAAGAAACTTAAAAAAATTAAGTCAATAAAATCAAAAAAACTCAGATTAAAAAAAAGTGCTAAAAGACGAAAAAAAATTACCAAAAGAAAATCAAGAATAAAAAGAATTATTAAAAAAAAAGGAAAAACTAAGTCACGAAAAAAGAAAACTGCTCCGTCTAAATTCAAAAATAAAAAAATACAAAAAACAAGAGCGGTTGTATCAGGAATTTTAAGTTTAAGCGATAAATTGAGATCAATGCTCAGATTTAATTTTAATCTAGATAAATCTCTGCAGAAATTCTTTCAAGGTATTTCTAATCGAGTTTCAAATATAAAAAAAGTTATTCAAGAAGAAAGAGAAAAACAAAAAAAAATTAAAATTCAAGCAATGCAGAGAGAGAAAATAGAAGCGCAAAAACGTTTTAAACAACAAGAAGAGCTTGCAATTAAAGCTAAAGCACTTGAACTTAGAGAAGAAGAAAAATTAGGCCGTGAGAGAAAGATAGAATTGCAGAAATTTATAAGATTGGAGCAAGCTGAACTTAGAAAAGAGCGAGCAGAGAAACAGAGAAAATTTTTAGAACAAATTGCTTTAGAAAAAAAGATAGAGCAATTTAGAAAAAGAGAGGCTTTAGAAATAAAAAATTTGGAGAAATATGTACTAAGTCAACAAAGAGAGTCCTACGAAGAAGTTCAACAACGCATAGAGAGAATTAAAGAAAAATATAGATCTTTAAGAGAACAAAAAGTTAATGAAGCAATCAGAGAAAGAGTTGCTCAACTAGGAATTAAAATTGAAGATACAGATAATAAGGAAACTTTATTAGAAAAAGAGAGAATTTATAATCAGGAACGAGAAAAAATTGAGTATGCTTTAGAAAGCTTTTACAGATCTGCTCATAGTTTATGCTTTCAAATAAACAAAAGATATATTCCAAAATATTTGAGTATTATGAGGGTCGTTGATCGAAGATTTGAGACTGGTGAAATATTTATAAAATGGGATGATACCGCAGAGGATGATTGGTTGATTTTAATATACATCAAAGATAATTCACCTGATGAAGGAATTATAATTGAAGATAAATCAAATCCAGAAAAACATAACTCTTATGAATTTAAACCAACGGAAATATTTAGAGCTTCAGATCTTATGGTGGACTCGCTAACTAAATTGCTTGATAGAGAAAGAAATAAAAAAAAAGTTAGTTGATAAGGTCTTTTAATTTTTTAATCTCACCAATTTTGAATATAATTGCTTCGTCTTTTTCATAGCCAAACTTTTCAGCATTTTCTTTAAACCTTACGGGAGGTTCCCAGATCGGCTCTAAACTTAATATTGCTGTTCCCCAATGCATTCCTATAACTTTTTTTACCTCTAAGTCTCTCATTAAAGATAAAAGCTCTTCAGGATTTGCGTGAGCTGTAGATTTATCCTTGACTGGAACCAGTGGATAGAAATTATAAGCGCCCAAATTTCCAAAACCCAAATCGATAGGACCAAATTTTTTTCCTAATTCCTTGTAAAATGGAGCTGGTCCAGTATCACAAGCAAAAAAGATTTTTTTATCTTTGTATTCAATTAAAAAGCTCCCCCAAAGTGATCTATTTGTATTTCCATCTCCCCAGATCCATCGTTTGGACCAATGTTGACTTGGAAGCATTGTTACTGTGATTTCATCATTAATTTTAATTTTATCAAACCAATCCATTTCTTTAACAGTATCTTTTTTATATCCATTTTTTGTGAAATATTTCCCAAGCTTAAGAGGCACAAGAACTTTAGTATTCTTATAAGGAAAGTTTTTTATCGTACGAATACTCATGTGATCATAATGATTGTGTGTCAGCAAAAATAAATCTATTTTCGGAAGTTCTTTAAGAGTTAAAGGAGATTCTATGTATTTCTTGGGCCCAAATACCATAGGTCCATAATTCTTTTCGAAAACTGGATCAGTAATAATTGTAGTGTTTCCAAGTTTAATTATAAAGCTCGCGTGATCAAGCCACATCACATATGAGTCGGATTTATGTTTTTCAAGATTTTTTAAAACTATTTTTTTATCAATTACATGTTCAGGTGGATAATCAATCTTAAGTTTCTTTTTTTCCTCCCTAAAAACTTTCCAATCCCATTTAAAATTAGGATCCCTTTTAGGACCTCCCTCAAGGTTTCTAAAAGCATATAATTTTCCGTCTTTATAAACATGATGATAAGGTTTTTTTTCCATAGCATTTAAATTAATACTTAATGAAAATAATATACACAGAATAAGGGGTATTCGCATACCCCTTATTAGCACAGACAATTAAATTTAAAAGGAAATTAAATATCTGAACAATTAGATTTATTTATTCTCTTATCAAATGATTTAAGTGCTTCTTTTGAAATGACCCAAACATACGAGCTTTCTTTTAAACCATTTTCATCGGCAGCTGTACATCTTTTGCCAAATTTTACTTTGGCCATGTTGCTTCCAGCACAATTAGTCAACATAAGCAACAACATAAAAGTAGATAATATTTTCATGATTAAAATTTAAAGTTAGAGTCTGTGCTTTGCTTGGCATAATTTGGACCAAAAAAAGAAATTGAAACTTTATTGAATAAGATAAACTTTAGCCTTATGATTGAAATTATGTCTAAAAGCCACATTTATGAATTGAAAGTTTATGTTGAAGACGTTGACTTTGGTCGAGTATTTTACTCTAGATATCTTCAGTATATCGAGAGAGCTAGAACGGAGCTAATACACGAAAAATTTGGTCTTACTTTAACTCAACTTATGAACGAGCACGACATAATGTTTGTCGTTAGGAAATGCAACATTAAATATCTAAAATCAGCAGTTTTTGAAGATAATCTAAGTGTCGAAACAGCTGTTTTAAAAAAAACCAACGTTAGACTAAACTTGCTTCAAGAGGTTAAAAGAGGTGGGGAGGTTCTTGTTAGTGCAGAAGTGGAACTAGCAGTGGTAGATCGAAGTGGGTCAATAAAAAAACTTTCTAAAGATTTTTTTGCAAAAATTTAAATTTGGCTAAGAAACGCCTAATATCTGCCTAAATTTACGTTATAAACTATATTCAACTCAAGTTTGCAAATTCAGCAATACTCATAGAGTTAAAAATAAATTAAAAGGAATTATGAGAATTAAACAAGTAAAAAAAAACAAGTTAAAGACTAACGTTGATAAGAAATTCAAAAAAATCTCTCTATTCGAACTTCAAAATAGTCCAAAATTTCTAAATTTTAGAGTTCGAGCATAATCTTTCCTCCTAAATAAATCAGTGGCTTAATCTAATTAGGCCATTGTTTTTATACCAATAATTGTTAAATTAATCTGTGAAGCGTAATAAACTGAATAATAAAGTAGCAATTATTATGGGATCTCAATCGGATCATTCCATAATGAAAGAATGCGCGAAAATTTTAAAGACTCTCAAAATTAAATATCAAATTTCAATAGTAAGTGCGCACAGAACACCAAAAAGAATGTTTGAATTTGCAGAGTCAGCCTCAAAAAACGGTTTTGGTGTTATTGTGGCTGGAGCAGGAGGTTCAGCACATTTGCCTGGCATGGTGGCATCTTTATCTTCCTTGCCAGTTATTGGAGTTCCGATAGAAACAAAAAAACTTAAGGGTTTAGATAGTTTGTTATCAATAGTACAAATGCCGCGAGGTTGTCCCGTAGCCACAATGGCTATAAATGGATCAATGAATGCTGGTTTACTCGCAGCTTCAATTATTGGAAATTTTGATGAAAAAATTAAATCAAATTTAGAAAAATGGAAACGTTTACAAACTAAATCTATTAAAAAAAAACCTTAATTCGATGACAATAAGCACCCTAGGGATCATTGGTTCAGGTCAACTTGGTTCATTGTTATGCCAGGCTGCAAAAAAACTTAATATAAAGACTATAGTAATATCAGACGATGAAAATGGTCCTGCCCAAAATTATTCGGGTGAATTTATCTACTCACAATACGACAACAAAGAAAAGATAAAAGAGTTTGTAAGCAAAGTCGATATTATCACTTATGAGTTTGAAAATATTCCAATAAATATTTTAAATGAGATCGATAAAGAAAAAAAAGTCTTACCTAAACCTGAAATAAATAAAATAATTCAAAACAGAAAATTAGAAAAAACTTTCGTCAATGATTTAGGTATTAAAACTACAGACTGGGCCTTTATCAAACAAGCTGCAGACGTCGAAAAGAATAAAAACTTATTACCCGGAATTTTAAAATCAAATACACTTGGTTATGATGGACATGGACAATATGTTTTAAATTCTCTTGATGATGTAAAAAAAAATTGGTGTTTTACTGCTGATTATATTTTAGAAAAAAAGGTAAATTTAAAAAAAGAGATATCAGTTGTAATAACAAGATATTTAAATGGTGAAACTTATATTTATGAGCCTATAGAAAATATTCATAAAGACCAAATCTTAAATCATTCAAAAATCCCTGCAGATATAAATAAAGAAATTTTTGTTAAAGCACAGAGTAATGCAAAACTTATTTCAGAAAAATTAGATTATGTTGGCACGATGTGTGTTGAATATTTCATCGATCAAGATGATAATTTGTTAGTCAATGAAATTGCTCCAAGAGTCCATAATTCAGGTCACCTAACAATAAATGCGTTTTCCATAAGTCAATTTTCTGGACATGTTGCAGCTGTGTGTAATCTTGGTGTAAAAAAAGTTGAAAAAATTTCTAACGCTGAAATGTTTAATGTCTTGGGAAAAGATATCGAGACTTATAGGTCCAAAACATTTAGTAAAAATGAATTTTTTTATGATTACGGGAAAAAATCAATTAAAGATAAAAGAAAAATGGGACACCTTACGGTTTTAAAAAAATAATTATTTAATTGTTATTCTATGCATAACTCTTCTGCAGTTCTTTATTTCACTAGCCATATGCAGAATACTTAAATTATCCCAAAGACAGATATCACCTTTTGTCCACTCATATGAAAATATAAAATCTTCTTTGTTGACGTGATCTACTAAATAATTTTTTAAATATTCAGCTTCGTCTTCTTTTACATTTTTAATCTTCATTAAATGTCCTGGAGATACATAAAGAGTTTTCTTTCCATCTACAGTAATAACTATTGGATGTTCGGCTTCCATACTTTCTGAAGATTTTATTCCCATTTCTTTTTCTCGTTCAAGTCTTGTTATTGCTATCGGACCTGCCGATGAAAAAACTCCAGTAGCGTTTTTAATTTTTTCTTTAATGTCGTCTGGTAATTTATCGTAAGCATTAAAGCCAGATGAGAATATAGTATTACCTTGGCCAACTGGTATTTCTATACCCATTAACATTGTATATCTAGGTCTATCATTAGCTAAATAACTTGTATCCTGATGAAGCCAGCTAGAGCCGAAACTTAAATTTTTATCATCAGGCTTTCTCTCGATTACATTTATAAATGGAAATTTTTCATCTAAACCTTTAAGTCTTGGATACACTACGGGTTGACCTATATTCTTTGCAAAATTTTGATAAGTTTCAGGATCAAGATTTTGTTCTTTTATAAATATAACTCCGTACTTGTTTAAAATCTTTTTTATTTCTGTTGCCTGATCTTGATCTAGGGATTTTAAATTAATGTCGTTGATGTAAGCTCCAACATTATTTTTTCCTGGTGAGATAGATAAATTCATTTAGTTCAAAGGTTTAATTAAAGCAGGGTCATTATTTACTGGATTATTAACATCTTTTGATATCTCATGAAACTTTAAATTAGGTGGTTTAATAGAGTTTAATATTTCCATAGCATCTTTTTTAATGTTCAAATAATTATTAATCTGGCTTTGATTAATAATCATTGGTTCTCTGTGATGGATGGTACTAATTTTTTCAGTTGCTTCTCTTGTAATTATACAAAATTGGTCATTCTGATATATCCCGGCAAAATACATCAATTCATCATCCTCTTTTGAAAAATAATAGGGAGTTTTTGTTTTATCTTCCCTTTTCCATTCATAATACCCATCAGCTGGAATAATACATCTTGATGTCTGGATAAGATTCTTAAAAGTAACTTTTTCCATAAGGGTTTCTCTTCTTGCATTAATAAGGGGAGAAAACTTATCTAATTTTTTAGACCAACTCGGAACTAATCCCCACTCATAGAGCTCAAGAGCCTTACCATTTGAATAGGATTTTATTACAGGTAACTTTTGAGTTGGGTGTGCATTATAATTATCTGTATCCTCAACCTTAATGTTTGTTTTTACCAAATCAGCGGTTTTAGTAACTGGTTTTCGAATACTATATCTTCCACACATTATTTATTTTTTCTCTCTCTTTTAAGCTTTCTCTTTTCTTTTAAAGATAACTTTGCTTTTTTCATAAAGCTTCTATCTTTTTGACTTTTACCCGAATATCTTTTTGACATACTTATTCATCTATTATTTCATGGAATTGCTCACCTAGTCCATCTACTTTTAAGTGAAGTTTGTCACCTGCTTTTAGAAATTCAGGTTTTTCCATTTCCATTGCCGTACCCGCAGGTGTCCCGGTAGTGATAATTGTCCCAGGATATAAAGTCATAAATTGACTTAAATGAGAAATTAAAAAATTGAAATTGAAAATCATTCTTTCTGTATTTCCAGTTTGTCTTCTGTTGCCATTTACATCTAACGCTAAATTAATATTATTTAAGTTTTTTATTTCATCTTTGGTCACAAGGTAGGGCCCTGTTGGTCCTGCTATAGAT
>LULU01000363.1_pt1 | contig 10070 bp, 8 predicted proteins | sample 729521 | NCBI WGS metagenome assembly LULU01 (sample SAMN03860281, study PRJNA289734) | marine metagenome | biome: seawater column; feature: ocean; material: water; isolation source: Red Sea water column Station 108 - depth 50m | place: Saudi Arabia: Red Sea | collected 2011-10-15 | depth 50 m | reverse complement strand
GATCTAGCTTTGTTGTTAAGGTCGGGAGCATTACCAGCTCCATTGAATATTATTGAAGAAAGAACTGTTGGTCCTGATTTAGGCCAAGACTCTATTAATGCTGGTGTAATAGCTTTAATTATTGGATTTCTTTTAGTGGTAATATTTATTTTGGTTAAATATAAGATATTCGGATTAATAACTAACATAGCACTAATTATAAACTTATTTATGGTCCTTGGCGTTTTATCTTTGTTTCAAGCAACTCTAACATTACCTGGTATCGCTGGAATAATATTAACAATTGGAATGGCTGTGGATGCAAATGTTCTAATTTTTGAGAGAGTAAAAGAAGAAATTAGAAATGGATCGAATATGATGAATGCTGTTGAAAACGGGTATAAAAGAGCTTTATCAACTATATTAGATGCAAATATAACAACATTGATTGCTGCAATAATATTATTTTTTATGGCTTCGGGGCCAGTGAGAGGTTTCTCTATTACATTGGCTATTGGAATCTTTACATCAGTTTTCACTGCCTTTACTTTTACAAGGTTACTAATTTCATTCAACGCTAAAAGATTAAAGCCAAATTTTGTAGGTCTAAGTAAAAATGCTTAATATATCTGGAACACAAATTAATTTTTTAAAAGTAAGGGTAATTACCTTTATTCTTTCTGCAATATTGATATTTCTTTCAATAGGGGCTTTTTTTGTAAATGGATTGAATTTTGGAATTGATTTTAAGGGTGGTACACTTATTGAAATCGAAACATCTCAAGAAATAGAAATTTCTGGTTTAAGAGATAACTTAAATACTCTTGAATTAGGGGATGTTCAAGTTCAAGAATTTGGATCAAGTAAAAATTTACTAATTAGAGTAGAGCAACAACTAGGTGGAGATCAAGTTCAACAAGATGTTGTTCAAATAGTAAAAGATAGCTTAGGGTCTTATCTTTCAACCGATATTAATTTTAGAAGAACTGAGGTTGTAGGGCCTAAGGTTAGTGGAGAATTAATACAATCTGGTGCTATCGCAATTTTTGTCGCTGTATTTGCAATGCTTGTTTACATTTGGTTTAGGTTTGAATGGCAGTTTTCACTTGGAGCAGTTCTGGCGCTTGTTCATGACGTCATATTAACCATAGGTGTTTTTTGTATAACTCAATTAGAGTTCAATTTACCCATCATTGCTGCAATACTTACTATTGTTGGATACTCTATGAACGATACAGTTGTTGTGTACGATAGGGTCAGAGAAAACTTACGTAAGTACCGTTCAAAGGAAATTACAGATTTATTAAATTTGTCAATTAACGATACTTTATCAAGAACAATCGTAACTTCTGTGACTACGCTTTTAGCTTTGTTATCGTTATTCATTTTTGGAGGTGAAGTGATTAAAGGGTTTACGTTTGCAATGATTTGGGGAGTTATAGTTGGAACATATTCATCAATTTTTGTAGCAGCGCCATTACTGAGATACCTTGATGTAAAACGTGAGTGGAATACGACGTCAGCAGTAGATTCAACTAGATAATTTAGTAAAGATTTTGTGCAACTACCATTGCTAACAGCATAGGAATGGAAAGCACGGTGTTTGTTCTTGAGAATAGCATTGCTGTTCTAGCTGATTTTGCTTTTGTATCTGCATCAACTTCAACAATTCCCAATGCTTTCTTTTGATTTGGCCAAATAACCATCCATACATTATAAGCCATTATGATAGCAAGCCACATACCAATTCCTATTGTAAGTTCTTTACCATTAAATCCATAAGCCAATGTAAATGTAAGAGCATTGACTGATCCCTCATGTCCATAATAAAGAGCTAGAGTTGTAAGACCTGTAATCAATGTTGCCAAAGCAGCCCATCTGAACCAGAAAAGAGCCGCAGGGGCAATAACTTTTCCTATCGCTGGTTTTTGCTCATCAGGAATATTTGGCATATTAGGAATCTGTACAAAATTAAAGTAATAGAGGAGGCCAATCCACATGACTCCAGATATGACGTGAAGAAATCTCGAGAGTGAGGCCCAATATAGTTGGTCAAAGCCACCGTAGTGACCTGTAACCATAATGAGTAAAAGAATTGCCAACAAAGTTCCAAGAATGACTGTTCTTTGCAATGATTGTAATATTGATGCCATTAACGATTCATAGCATGTTTTATGCGTGTGTGTAAAATATTTATGTGACTATTTGAGGATTTTATTTAAATACTGTCCTGTATAACTTTTCTTAAGTTTTGCAATATCTTCTGGTGAACCGCTTCCTATTATTTCACCGCCACCGTCACCCCCTTCCGGGCCCAAGTCAATGATCCAATCAGCTGTTTTTATGACGTCTAAATTATGCTCTATCACAACAACAGTGTTACCTTGATCTACTAAAATTTGGAGTACCTCGAGTAGTTTTTTAATGTCATGGACATGAAGTCCCGTAGTTGGCTCATCAAGTATGTACAAGGTTTTACCTGTAGCTCTTTTTGAAAGTTCTTTTGAAAGTTTAATTCTTTGCGCTTCACCACCCGATAAAGTAGTAGCTTGCTGACCAATTTTTATATAGCCAAGCCCTACATTTTGAAGTGTATCAAGTTTCTTTTTAATCATTGGGATTGCTTCAAAAAAAGAACATCCTTCTTCAACTGTCATATCTAAAATATCTGCAATACTCTTATCTTTGTACTTAATTTCAAGCGTTTCTCTGTTGTATCTTTTGCCCTCACATTCATCGCAAGTGACATATACATCAGGAAGAAAGTGCATCTCTATCTTAATTACACCATCACCTTCACAAGCTTCACATCTACCGCCCTTAACATTAAATGAAAATCTTCCAGCTTTATAACCTCTGGCTTTTGACTCTGGCAAACCGGTAAACCAGTCTCTTATAAAAGTGAAGGCTCCGGTATAAGTTGCAGGATTTGACCTTGGCGTCCTTCCAATTGGAGATTGGTCAATATCTATAACTTTATCAAGTTCTTGAAGACCCTTTATTTCCTTGTGCTTTGCAGGTGTGTACCTTGACCCGTTCAACGTTTGTGCGACTGACTTAAAAAGCGTATTAATTGTTAAAGTTGATTTACCGCTACCAGAAACTCCGGTAATACAAGTAAGTGTTCCAAGAGGAATTTCGCAGTCGACATTTTTAAGATTATTGCCCTCAGCTTTTATAATTTCTATATATTTATTATTTAGTGCTTTTCTTCTATTGCTAGGTATTTCAATTTTTAGTTTACCAGATAAGTATTGACCAGTTATGCTATTTTGATTTTTTTTAATTTTAGTAACATTGCCCTCAGCAACTACTCTTCCGCCATTTACGCCAGCAGCCGGTCCCAAGTCAACTACATGATCAGCTGTCGTGATTGCCTCTTCATCATGCTCAACGACAATAACTGTATTTCCAAGATCTCTTAATCTTTTAAGAGTTTTTAGCAATCTTTCATTATCACGCTGATGCAAGCCAATCGAGGGTTCGTCTAGCACATAGAGAACTCCTGTCAAACCTGATCCAATTTGTGATGCAAGACGAATACGTTGTGACTCACCACCTGATAAACTACCCGAACCTCTTGAAAGAGTTAGATATTCAAGACCTACATTATTTAAAAAAAGTATCCTTTCATTGAGTTCCTTAAGAATTCTAAATGCAATTTCTTTTTCTTTTTTTGTTAATTTTTTTTCAAGTTTCTGAAACCAAATAACAAGTTCTTTAATAGATTTGTCGCATACTTCACCTATGTGCAGCTTGTCTATCTTTACAGCCAATGCAGTCTCTTTAAGTCTAAAACCATTGCATGCATGACATCTTACTTCACTCTGGTATCTCTCAATTCTTCCACGCATCCAATCACTTTCTGTCTCTAGATATCTGCGCTCAAGATTATTGATTACTCCTTCGAAAGGTCTTTCATATTCATAACCGTCATCATAAGTAAATTTTAATTCTGTTTCACCAGACCCATAAAGAACTATGTTTTGAATTTTTTTTCCCAATGATTTCCAGGGTGTATCTAGTGAAAATTTATATTTTCTAGCTACAACCTTTAATATATTTCTAAAATACCCGTATCTTGAGACTGGCCAAGGAGCAAGTGCGTCCTCATTTATTGAAAGGTTTTTATTTGGAACAACTAAATTAGGATCAATTGATAAATCGGTACCAATTCCATCACACTCTTCACACGCTCCATAAGGATTATTAAAAGAAAATAACCTTGGTTCAATTTCGTCAATTGTGAAACCGGATACAGGACAAGCAAATTTTGATGAAAATAGTTCATTATCTACTTTACCATTTTTCATCTCGAAGTTTTCAACGATCACCAATCCATCACTTAAATTGAGGGCAGTTTCGACACTATCCGCTAACCTGTTACCTATTTCATCGTTTAGTACGATACGGTCTACTACAACCTCGATGTCATGTTTCTTTTTTTTATCAATTTCAGGTAAAGAGTCGAATTCGTATAATTCCCCATCAATCTTTACTCTTTGAAAACCTTTCTTGTGCAATTCTTGTAATTCCTTTTTGTACTCACCTTTTCTTCCTCTGATAATTGGAGACAATATTAGAAACTTTGAACCTATTTCTCTTTCTTTTATTCGATCAACTATTTGGGTCACTGTCTGACTTTTAATGGGTAATCCTGTTGCAGGAGAATAGGGTATTCCAACTCTCGCAAAAAGAAGACGAAGATAATCATACACCTCAGTAACAGTACCAACTGTTGACCTAGGATTTTTTGATGTTGTTTTTTGTTCGATGGAAATTGCGGGACTTAACCCTTCTATTAAATCAACATTTGGTTTTTGCATCATTTGCAAAAACTGTCTTGCATAAGCTGATAAGCTCTCAACGTATCTTCTTTGACCTTCAGCATAAATAGTATCAAAAGCAAGGGAAGATTTACCTGAGCCAGACAAACCAGTTATTATTGTCAGCTTCTCACGGGGTATTTTGACGTTAACATTTTTTAAATTATGCTCACGAGCTCCTTGTACAGAAATTGTCTTACTCATAAGAATTAATTAATCTTAACACTCCTGATTTAAAGATAACCTGTGCATAAACAGCAAAATAGGGATTTTTGTATGTACAGTGTATCAATATCTGGATAAATTACAGTATATGGCTGCTAGTTTAAATAAAGTAATGCTAATAGGTAATCTTGGAGCAGATCCCGTAATTCGTCAGACTCAAGATGGAAAAAGGCTTGCCCAACTTAGCTTAGCTACATCCGAGTCATGGAAAGACAAGGCTACAGGCGAGAAAAAAGAAAAAACCAGTTGGCACAGAATAGTCATATTTAACGATGGTTTAGCAGGTGTTGTTGAGAGTTACCTTAAAAAAGGTTCAAAAATTTACATTGAAGGCCAATTACAAACTAGGAAATTTACAGATCAGAGCGGAGTTGAAAAATATACGACGGAAATAGTTCTTGGAAACTATAATGGCACACTTACCATGCTTGACTCAAGGAACTCAGGAGGCGGCGATTCAATTCCAGATATGGGTTCAGATATAAATCAAGACATGGGAGATAGTGCTCCACCTGACCTTGATATAGACGACGAAATACCCTTTTAAGTCTACTTTTTTCAATCGAAAACTGGGCAAATTTCTGATATAATCTTATTAATTTTTATAACAAAATCGTGCTTATTTTTCCTATTTTTTAGGGATTTTTAGCGCTTCAATAGGTAATAGAATTGACTGATTCCAAGGATCAAAATGAAGATCTTAAAACAGGTAAAGAGCAATCTGTAATCCCCATATTAATCGATACAGAAATGCAAAATTCTTACCTCGATTACGCTATGAGCGTAATCGTTAGCAGGGCATTACCCGATGTTAGAGACGGACTAAAACCAGTTCACAGAAGGATTTTATATGCAATGCATGAGTCAGGCTATGAGTGGAATAAGCAACATAGAAAGAGTGCTCGAGTTGTCGGTGATGTTATTGGTAAATATCATCCGCATGGAGATCAAGCTGTTTATGATGCGTTGGTCAGACTTGCCCAAGACTTCTCAATGAGCGTGCCACTATTAGATGGTCAAGGTAATTTTGGATCAATGGATGGTGATAGGGCTGCTGCAATGAGATACACGGAAGTTAGAATGGCAAAAATTGCTAGTTTCCTTCTAGAAGATATAGAAAAAGAAACAGTCGACTTCAGACCTAATTATGATGAAACTGAAAGTGAGCCATCTGTTCTTCCTGCAAAATATCCAAACCTACTTGTCAACGGTGCAGGTGGTATAGCCGTTGGTATGGCGACTAACATTTTACCTCATAATTTAGGAGAGGTCATTGATGCTAGTATTGCTTACCTTAAAAATACCGATGTAACTTTTGAGGAAATAAATCAAATTATAAAAGGCCCAGACTTTCCTACGGGTGGAACAATTATTGGCATAAAAGGCATAAAAGACTCTCAGTCATCAGGAAGAGGCTCAATCATTGTTCAGGCAAAATCAAACATAGAGGAATTTAAAACAGATCGAGAGGCAATCGTATTTACCGAAGTACCTTACCAAGTTAACAAATCATCTTTGCTTGAGAAAATAGCTGAACTTGTCAGAGATAAAAAAATTGATGGTATAAGTGATTTAAGAGATGAGTCTGACCGCCAAGGAGTGAGGGTTGTTGTTGAATTAAAAAAAGGGGTAATATCACAAGTTGTATTAAATAAATTATATAAATTTACTGCACTACAAAGTTCTTACGGTGTTAATTCATTGGCGTTGGTAAACGGAAAACCAAAATTAATGAATATAAAAGAATTCATTCACCATTTTATAGAATTCAGAAAAGAAATTATCAGAAACAGGACTCGTCATGATCTTGGCAAAGCAAGAGATAGGGCCCATGTATTGATTGGCCTAGCAGTTGCTGTTGCTAATGTTGATCAAATAATAGAAATAATTAAAAGCTCCAAAGATCCTAATGAGGCAAGAACCTCGCTTCTTAAAACTAAGTGGCTAAGCAAGGATATTGATGATTTGTTAAAGTTAGTTGATGACCCAAGGCAAATTAAAAATGAAAAGGTTGCAACGTTTGACAGCTCTAGGTAAAGATGAGATCAAGTCAGAGTTATCAGATCTTTCCAATCAAATAAACAAATTCCTCTCAATATTAAGGGATTCTGAGGTATTGAATGATGTAATAAATGTTGAGCTAAATGAAATTAAAAAGCAATTTGCAATACCAAGAAGAACAGAAATTAATGAGGGCGAGGCTACAGATATTGATCAAGAAGACCTAGTTCAAAGAAGTGATATGGTCGTAAGTGTAACAAACTCAGGTTATATAAAAAGGGTTCCTCTAAATATGTACAGAGCACAGAAAAGAGGTGGCAAAGGAAGAGCGGGAATGAAAACCAATGAAGAAGATTTTGTAACTCAAGTTTTTACATCAAGTACTCATGACAATATGTTGTTTTTCTCGTCTGGAGGAATAGCTTACAAACTTAAGACATGGAAGATTCCTGAGTCATCACCCCAAGCTAAGGGCAAAGCAATAATCAATCTCTTAAATCTTAAAGACACTGAAAGTCTATCAAGTATCCTTGTGTTGCCAGAAAATAAACAATCAAATGGAAATGAGTATTTAATATTTGCTACATCAGACGGCAGCATCAGAAAAAATAGTTTAGAAGATTTCAAAAGGATTCAAGCAAATGGTAAAATTGCAATGAAATTAGATAATAATAATGCAATCGTAGGTGTGAAGCTTTGTAGTGATGAAGACGATATTTTACTATCAACAAAACATGGAAAGTGTATTCGAACTCCTGTTTCAAAACTGAGAACAACTAAAAGTAGAAGTTCGGTAGGTGTAAGGGGTATCAGGCTAACAAAAGATGATAAAATTATTTCAATTTCTGTCATTTCTCATACTGATGTATCGTCAGCAGAAGCAAAAGCTTACTTAAAAATGATTTCAAAGGAAAAAGGAATTCAAGAAGAAACTGAGAGTGACGATAATGATACTGATAACTCTGTTTCTGACATTGAAATATCTAAGGATCGATATGATGAATTAAAAGCGAGAGAACAATTCATTTTAACCGTTACTGAAAATGGCTTTGGCAAAAGATCTTCTTCTTACCAGTTTAGAGTTTCTAATCGCGGAGGATCGGGCATTATGTGTATTGCGACATCAGATAGAAATGGCGATGTTCTAGCTTCTTTTCCAGTCAATAATGATGATGATATAATGCTGATAACTAAAACAGGTCAATTAATTCGCTGCCCGGTAAAAGATGTTCGCGTAGCTGGTAGAAATACGCAGGGAGTAAGTATATTTAAAACAACAAAAGAAGAAAAAGTTGTTTCTGCAAGCAGAGTTGAGCTAGATAGTTAATAAATTACTAGAGGTCTTTAAATAATCATTATATATTCCAAACATGAGTAGAACTGGCATATATCCTGGAAGCTTTGATCCCATTCATAAAGGGCACATTGATATTATCAATAGGGCTACAAAACTTGTTGATAAATTATATATCGCAGTTGCTGACAGCCCGCATAAATCACCTTTATTTGATTTAGATGAAAGAAAAGAAATGATAGAAAATGAGTTTTCATCAAATGATAAAATTGAAGTAATTGCATTTGATAATTTATTGATTGATTTAGCTAATTCGCTAGATGCAAAGATACTCATAAGAGGTCTTCGTGTTGTTTCTGATTTTGAATATGAGTTTCAGATGTTGGGTATGAATAGACAATTAGATAATAATATTGAAACAGTATTCTTGATGGCAGACGCTCAACGGCAATCAATTTCCTCTAATTTTGTAAAAGAAATTGCACGTTTGGGAGGAAATATCAGTAATTTTACAAATAAATTTGTTGAGCAAAAATTAAAAGATAAATTCAAATAAATAAAATGAAATTAATAAGAACTTTAATCTTTGTATTTTCATTTTTTATAGCGTTAATCGCAGAAGGAGTTGTCATGGCAAATGATCCAGAAAATTCAATCCAAATAGAGCTGAAAGATGGTAATGTAATAATAGAATTACTACCTGATATTGCTCCAAATCACGTAAATAGAATTAAAGAACTTGCAAGAGAAGGCTTTTATGATGGAGTACCCTTTCACCGTGTTATAGAGGGCTTTATGGCTCAAACTGGTGATGGCGAAAATAGAAATGGAACAGGCGGATCAACCAAACCTGATTTGAAAAATGAATTTGGTGATACACCTCATCTTCGTGGAACAGTATCAATGGCAAGAACAGCCGACCCGGATTCAGCTAATAGTCAATTTTTTATATGTTTTGCCGAGGCTCCACATCTAGACGGCCAGTATACTGTTTTTGGTCAAGTCGTAGAAGGGATGGAGTTTGTTGACAAGATTAAACGAGGAGAGCCAGGCTCTGGAAGTGTAGATGACCCAGATGAAATGATAACTGTAAGGGTCATTTCAGATCTATAATTTTCATGAAATTGAGTCAATTTGACTTTGAACTACCAGATAATCTGATCGCTGAAAGACCATGTGAGCCTCGAGAAGAATCGAGGATGTTGGTTTATAAAAATGAGATATCTGATACGAACTTCAGTAAATTTAATGATTATGTTGGCCATAATGACTTGGTTGTAATTAATAACACAAAAGTTATCCCTATTTTCCTTGAGGGATTTCACTCAAAAAAAAACATTAAGGTTACGCTTCATAAAAAACTATCAAGCAATAAGTGGCTTGCATTTTTGAAACCTGCAAAGAATGTAAGTGAAAACAGTATAATCAGTTTCAATAATGAGATCTCTTGTACAATTAGAAAAAAATTAGATTATGGTGAGGTTGAATTAGAATTTAATTGTAGCGAGGAAGAATTTGATAATTATTTGAACCAATTTGGACTTATGCCGCTGCCACCATATATTCAAAAAAAAAGGAAAAGTGATAAAAAGGATTTTACTGATTATCAAACTGTATATGCAAAAGAAAAAGGTTCTGTAGCAGCTCCTACTGCTGGTTTACATTTTAATGATGAAATAATAAACAAACTGGTTGAGAGTGATCAATTAGTTGAGATTACTTTACATGTTGGGGCCGGTACGTTC
>LULU01000279.1_pt1 | contig 10087 bp, 8 predicted proteins | sample 729521 | NCBI WGS metagenome assembly LULU01 (sample SAMN03860281, study PRJNA289734) | marine metagenome | biome: seawater column; feature: ocean; material: water; isolation source: Red Sea water column Station 108 - depth 50m | place: Saudi Arabia: Red Sea | collected 2011-10-15 | depth 50 m | reverse complement strand
ATCTGGTCCAAATTTATCGATTATTAATCCATCAATTTTTTTCCAAAGAAATATTCCAAAACTTTTTGAAGGTTTAATAAAAATTTGATCATATAATTCGTCAAAATACCATTTTTTTTGGAGAAAAATGTAAACTGGCATGTTAATGGAAACTATTTCATTTACAATTTTAGTATTTTTAACAAATAGATAATATGACAATGGAATTGTTAAAACTACTAATGTAGGAGTTAAAAACAAAAACCAAGTTGGAGGATGTTCTTTTCCTAAAGGTTCTAGAAATTTTATAGACTCTCCCCAAAAATTATACATTGTATCATGACCGATAAATAATTCTTTAAATAAAAATCCTGAAAAAATTGCACCAACGGCTAATAATACTAAAGGTAACATCATGCTTAATGGAGATTCGTGCATTGTATCAATACTAAGATCTTTATTTTTGTAATCTCCATGAAAAGTTTTAAATATTAATCTCCATGAGTATATAGAAGTCATTACAGCAGTTAATACGCCTATACCAGCAGCATAAATTCCAAATTTTGTGTCACTTATATAAGCAAATTCAATTATTGCATCTTTAGAATAAAAACCTGATAAGAAAGGAAATCCTGTTAAAGCTAAAGTACCAACAACCATTAATGCATAAGTGTAGGGTAATTTTTTAAATACTCCCCCCATCTTAGTAACATCTTGTTCATCTTTAAATGAATGAATTACTGATCCAGAGCCTAAGAAAAGTAGAGCTTTAAAAAAAGCATGTGTAAATAAATGAAACATTGCAACATTATATGCACCTACACCTGCTGCAAAAAACATGTATCCCAATTGACTACATGTTGAATAAGCGATAATTTTTTTTATATCTGTTTGCACTAATGCAACTGTAGCTGCAAAAAAAGCTGTGGTCATTCCAACTAATGTGATTACAGACAAAGCTAATTCTGAGTACTCATAAATTGGAGAACATCTAACTACTAAAAAAACTCCTGCAGTTACCATTGTGGCTGCATGAATTAATGCGGATACTGGTGTTGGACCTTCCATAGCATCTGGTAACCATGTATGAAGCAAAAATTGAGCTGACTTTCCCATTGCTCCAATAAAAAGTAATAAACAAATTAAATCTATTGTATAAAATTCAAAAGATAGAAAATTTATTTTTTGATCTATAATTTCAGGTATTTTAAGAAAAACTTCGTCGTAATTTACTGTGCCAAAAATATAAAATATTAAAAAAATACCTAATGCAAAACCAAAGTCCCCAACTCTATTTACTATAAAAGCCTTAATAGCAGCAGCATTAGCAGTTTCTTTTTTATACCAAAAACCAATTAAAAAGTACGAGCAAAGACCAACTCCTTCCCATCCGAAAAATAATTGCAAAAAATTATCTGATGTTACTAAGGTTAACATAGCGAATGTAAATAATGATAGATAGGACATGAATCTTGGTTTATGTGGGTCATGAGACATGTAACCAACAGAATAGATATGAACTAAGGATGAAACTAGAGTAACTACAACTAACATTACTGCAGAAAGAGCATCAACTTTAATTGACCAATTTACATTTAAAGATCCTGAATTTATCCAAGTTGCGATAATTGCATTATGCTCATATCCTGATGAAACAACTTTAAAAAATATGAACAAAGATAATAATGCCGAAATAGAAACCAAAATACACGTGATTAATTGCGATAATCTATCACCAATGGTTTTGCCAAAGAAACCCGATATGATTGAACCTATCAAAGGTAAAAATAATATTAAGTATTCCATTTACCCTTTCAATCTGTCGATTTCTTCAACTCTTATTGTTCCTGAGTTTCTGTAATAAACCACAATAATTGCAAGTCCTATTGCAGCCTCAGCTGCAGCCACTGTTAATATGAATAATGTGAAAACCTGGCCACTCAGATCGTTAATAAAAATAGAAAAAGATACTAAATTTATATTTACAGCTAAAAGTATTAATTCAATACTCATCAATATAACAATAATATTTTTTCTATTTAGAAAAATACCCACAATACCAATTGTGAATATAATAGCAGCGAGAGTTAAGTAATGTCCAAGACCAATACTAAGCATCTATTTTAACTCCTTTATTATTTTCAACATCAACTAATTCAATACCATCTTTTCTATCTCTAGATATTTGTTTGAAATAACTTTGTCTTTTTACTCCAGATCTTTGTCTGAAGGTCAATACAATTGCTCCAATCATGGCTACCAATAAAACCATTCCAGATAATTGAAACAAATGAATATAATCAGTATATATAACGCTTCCTAAAGATTGAGTATTTGTTAAGTCAGTATTTATTTCAATCGCAATTGAATCTAACAAATCTGGTTTATATTTCCATCCACCTATAACAATAATTAATTCAAAAAATATAATAATACTTACTAATAGACCAACTGGAATATGGGAACTTCTTCCACTAGAATTAAACCATTCATTTTTTTGTTGAGCAACATTTAACATCATAACAACAAATAAAAATAATACTGCCACTGCTCCAACGTACACAATAAGCATTATCATTCCTAAAAATTCGGCACCAATCATGATGAATAGGCAAGAAATACTAATAAAGTCCAATATTAAAAAAAAAACTGAGTTAACTGTGTTTTTCGAAACAGTTACCATAATTGCAGAGACAATTGCAATCAGTGAAAATATATAAAAGACTATTGCGTGAGCAATCATTGATTATCTGTGGGAGCTATCAGCATTAATATTTGCTGCTAAAATATTCTCCCATCTATCTCCATTCTCTAACAACTTTTCTTTGTTATAGTAAAGTTCTTCTCTTGTTTCTGTAGCAAATTCAAAATTTGGACCTTGCACAATCGCATCAACTGGACAAGATTGTTCGCACAAACCACAATAAATACATTTTAACATATCAATATCATAACGAGTAGTTTTTCTACTTCCATCTTCTCTCTCGCTAGACTCTATTGTTATAGCCTGAGCAGGACAAACAGCTTCACATAGTTTACAAGCAATACATCTCTCCTCACCATTTGGATATCTTCTTAGCGCATGTTCTCCTCTTGCTCTAGGACTAATTGAACCTTTTTCAAATGGATAATTAATTGTTTTTTTTGGTTTAAATATTTCTTTTATTGCCATGATTAATCCTGTTAAAAAATCAATCATAAAAATTGTTTTGAAAAATCTTATTAAGCTCATTCTAATTACCCGGTAATAAATCAAAATACATTAAAAAACTTGCAGTTAATACTACATAAATCAATGAAAATGGTAGAAAAATTTTCCATCCAAGTTTCATTAATTGATCATACCTATATCTAGGTACTATTGCTTTTATCAAAGCAAATAAGATAAATAAAAAGAGTATTTTTAAGATTAACCATATTGGAGCCGGAATAACATTAAATGGAAATAAATCTATAGGAGATAACCAGCCACCAAGAAATAAAATGGATCCCATTGCACACATAAGTAAAATGTTAGCATACTCCCCTAACCAAAACATTGCATACATCATTCCAGAGTATTCTGTCTGGTAACCTGCAACTAACTCTGCTTCAGCTTCGGGCAAATCAAAAGGTGGTCTGTTCGTTTCTGCTAAGGCTGAAATAAAAAATATTATAAACATTGGGAATAGAGGTATTACAAACCATAAATCTTTTTGAGCTAAAACGATGTCACTTAGATTTAATGAACCTACACAAAGTAATACATTTATAATTATTACACCTATGGAAACTTCATAAGAAACCATTTGAGCAGCTGATCTAATTGCTCCTAGAAAAGGATACTTTGAATTAGATGCCCATCCACCCATAATTATTCCATAAACACCTAAAGATGAAACTGCAAAAAGATATAAAATACCGACATTGATATCTGCTAGTACAAATGTTTCACTAAAAGGAATTACCGCCCAAGCAATTAAAGCCAAAGTCATTGTAACTATTGGGGCTAAAATAAATATAACTTTATTTGAGCTTGCTGGAATGATTATTTCTTTAAAAATGTATTTTAACGCGTCAGCTAATGTTTGAAATAATCCAAATGGACCAACAACGTTAGGACCTCTTCTTTTTTGAACAAATGCCCATACTCTTCTATCTAACCAAACAATCATTGCAACAGATACTAAAACTGGGATCAATAGAAACAGAATTCTATAAATTTGTTCAAAAAATATAAATAGTTCAGCCATTAATTATCGGTTCCAGTTTTTGGTAAACTCATTCTAATATTTTTACACTCTGACATTGTTTTTGATGCTCTTGCTATTACATTGGAGTGATAATAATCAATCTCTTCAGTAATAATTTTTTCTGATTTAAAATTATATTCAGGCACCTCAAAATCAGCATCATTTTTATTATTAAGATTTAAATAATTTATTAATGAATCGATAAGTTGATTTTTATCTTTATATAAATTTTTTCTCTTAATGAATGAGGACAATTCATTTATTATTTGCCAATCCTCTTTCGCTTCACCTGGTGGATATGATGCCTTGTAGGCTTTTTGTAATTTTCCTTCTAAGTTTGTAAAATAACCATCTTGTTCTGTGTAAGTAGCACCAGGCAAAATTACATCAGCAATACTTGCACCTTTATCACCGTGACTACCTATATATATTATAAATTCATTTTTTTTCTCAAAATTTAAATTATCTTGGCCAAATAAAATTAAAATTTCAAAGTTATTGTTTTCTAATTTATCCAATATTTCGTAGCTAGAATTTTTTGACAATACATTTAAGTCATATGAGCCTACTGTGGATGAATTTTTTGATAATATATTTAATGCATTCCAATCATCAGAAATTTTATTATTTACTAATAGATAATTTTTGAATTCTTCAAAAATATAAGGTGCCGACTTAAGTTTAAGAACTGATTGTCCAAAAATTATACTTGGATATTTCGATTTTTTAATTTTTTCTGAAATTTCATGCTTATTATCAATAATATCTTTTATAGTGTCAGTTTTATTAGCTATAACTTGGTAAGGATAAGTTAAATCGCCAACATCACCTAAAGATATAACTTCAGTTTTATTTTTTAAATAATTTTTTCTAATTCGTGAGTTTAATATTGTTGCTTCAAATCTTGGATTTGTACCTATTAGAATTATTAAATCGCTTTTTTCTATTCCTTCAATGGAACTGTTAAATAGATAATTACTTCTTACATTTGTATTAATATATAATTTTTCATATCTAGATTCCAAATTTTCAGACTTAATCGTTTTTTCAAAAAAATCTTTTGCTGCATAAGTAGTTTCCATATTTGTCATATCACCTATAAATCCAGCAATTTTTTCAGACTTTGTTTTTGAAATTCTTTCAGATACAGCTTTAAAAGCTTCGTCCCAACTTGATGGCTTTAATTTATTATTAATCTTTACATAAGGTGTATCTAATCTTTGATTTTTTAATCCATCACATGCATATCTGGTTTTATCTGATATCCATTCTTCATTTATTTCTTCATTAATTCTTGGCAGAACTCTCTTGACTTCCCATCCGTATGTATCAACTCTTATATTTGATCCAACAGCATCCATCACATCAATTGTCTCGGTTTTTTTAAGTTCCCATGGTCTAGCTTCGAAGACATAAGGCTTTGATGTAAGTGCACCGACAGGACATAAATCAATAACATTAGCTGAGAGTTCAGACTCCATTGCCTTTTCTAAATAAGTAGTAATTTGCATATTCTCACCTCTACCAATTGCTCCAAGCTCAGGAACTCCAGCAACTTCGGTTGCAAATCTAATACATCTTGTACAATGAATGCATCTTGTCATTTGAGTTTTAATTAGTGGACCCATATATTTTTCGGGTACATATCTTTTATTTTCTTTAAATCTTGATTTATCAATTCCGTAATACATAGATTGATCTTGTAAATCACATTCCCCACCTTGATCACATACTGGACAATCAAGTGGATGGTTTGCTAGTAAAAATTCCATTACACCTTTTCTTGCTTTTTTCACTTTTTCGGTGTTAGTTCTAAGCACCATCCCCTCTGCAGCAGGCATCGCGCAAGATGCTATTGGCTTAGGAGATTTTTCCATTTCAACTAAACACATTCTACAATTTCCAGCTATTGATAATTTTTCGTGATAACAGAACCTTGGTATCTCTGCTCCAGCTTGTTCGCATGCTTGTAAAACAGTTGTGCCTTCTTCTACCTCTACATCAATGTCATTTACTTTAAGTTTAAGCATTTTCTTTTTCTAATAAATGTTGATCAACTAAATAAGGTATATCTTTTTGTTTTTTCACAATTGGATCAAACTTGTTTCTTTCAATTATTTCATCTTTAAAATTTCTGATCAATCCTTGAACAGGCCATGAAGATCCTTCTCCAAAAGCACAAATTGTATGACCTTCAATTTGTTTTGTCACATCTAATAACATATCTACTTCATCTCTTGTTGCTTCGCCTTTGGCCATTCTCTCTAACATTCTCCACATCCAACCAGAACCTTCTCTGCATGGTGTGCATTGACCACAGCTCTCGTGTTTATAAAATCTTGCAATTCTAGCCATACACTTAATAATGTCTTGATCTTTATTTATAACAACAATACCAGCTGTTCCTAAACCAGTTTTATTCTCAACACATGCATCAAAGTCCATTTTAATTGTTTCACATGTTTCTTTTGGAAGTAATGGCATTGATGAACCACCAGGTATAACTGCTTTTAGATTATCCCATCCACCTATTACTCCACCTGCATGTTTTTCAATTAATTCTTTTAATGGAATTCCCATTTCTTCTTCTACGTTGCAGGGATTATTTACATTTCCTGAAATACAATATATTTTAGAACCAGTATTTTTTGGTCTACCGAGTGATGAAAACCATTTTCCACCTCTTCTAAGTATAGTTGGTACCACTGAAATTGTTTCAACATTGTTTATTATTGTCGGGCAACCATAAAGACCTATTAAAGCTGGAAATGGAGGTTTCAATCTTGGTTGACCTTTTTTTCCTTCAATACTCTCGAGCAAAGCAGTTTCCTCACCACAGATATAAGCACCAGCACCATAATGAATATATATATCTAATTCCCAATTAGTCCCTGCAGAATTTTTTCCTAAGAGACCATCCTTGTACGCTTCATCGATAGCTGTTTGAAGCTTTTGTCCTTCATTAAAATATTCTCCTCTTATATAAATATAGCACTTGTGTGCATTAACTGCGTAAGATGCAATTAAGCAGCCTTCTATTAATTTATGAGGTTCAAATCTTAGAATATCTCTATCTTTGCACGTGCCAGGCTCAGACTCATCGGCATTAATTACTAAATAATGTGGTCTTGATCCAACTTCTTTTGGAGCAAAAGACCATTTCAATCCTGTAGGAAATCCAGCACCACCTCTTCCTCTAAGTTCTGATGCTTTAATTTCATTAATTATCCATTCTCTTCCTTTGCCACAAATTTCTTTTGTATCCTTCCAGTCTCCCCTTTGTTTTGCAGATGCTAAATCAGCACCAAAATCATTGTATAAATTTTGAAAAATTCTATCCTTATCTTCAAGCATTTTTATTACCTATTAATGTTTTTCTAGTATTTTCTGGTTCAGAACTTAATCTGCCTCTATAAGATCCTGGTTGAGGAACTTCATCATTACTTATTTTATCAATTATTTGCTCAAGTTTTGTTGGATCTAAATCCTCATAATAATCCTCATTTAATTGACCTAAACATTCTACTTCTAACCAAGAAGTTTTTCCATCCTCTGATAAACGATTTTCTTCCTCAGAAATTTTTCGTTTACAAACATCTACTAAATTATATGCGCCCCTTAACATACATGGGGTTGTAGTACATACTTGAAAGAAATATTTACCAACTGGAGTTAAATTATACATGCTATAAAATGTAGCTACCTCATATACTTTTATGTATGGCATATCTAAATACTTTGCTATGTATTTCATTGCACTTAAAGGTATCCAATTATCATTTTGTTTTTGTGCTAAGTACAATAAAGCCATAACCGCACTTTGTTGTTTTCCAGAAGGATAATTTTTAATAATACTATCAGCAGTTTCTTTGTTTTTTTTATTAAACTCAAATTTTTCAGGTTGTACTTTTGATATTTTTTTAACAGCCATTATCTATCTACCTCTCCAAAAACAATATCCATTGAACCTAAAACTGCAGGAACATCAGCTAACATATGACCTTTAATTAAGTAATCCATCGCTTGCAAATGAGAAAATCCTGGAGCTCTAATTTTGCATTTGTAAGGTTTGCTTGAACCATCAGAAATTAAGTAAACACCAAATTCTCCTTTAGGAGCCTCTACAGCTGTATATATTTCGTCTTTATCAACCCTATAACCTTCAGTATATAACTTGAAATGATGGATCAATGCTTCCATAGATTGTTTTATTTCTTTTTTTGGTGGTGGACTGATTTTTCCATCATCAGTTTTAATTGGTCCTACAGGTAAATTTGCCAAGCATTGATTTATTATATTTACACTTTCTTTCATTTCTTCAATTCTGCATAGGTATCTGTCATAACAATCACCATTTTTTCCTACTGGAATTTTGAATTCGAATTGTTCATAACAATCGTAAGGCTGGGATTTTCTTAAATCCCAAGGAACGCCAGATCCTCTCAACATAACACCAGAAAAAGAATAATCGAGAGCATCTTGTTTTGATACTACTCCTATATCAACGTTCCTTTGCTTAAATATTCGGTTATCAGTTAAAAGTAATTCTAAATCATTTATTATTTTTGGAAATCTTTCACAAAATTTTCCGATCTCTTTATCTAATCCTTTTGGTAGATCTTGATGTACTCCTCCAGCTCTAAAATAATTGGCATGCAATCTAGAACCAGAAACTTTTTCATAAAAACCCATTAATATTTCTCTCTCTTCAAATCCCCATAAAGTTGGAGTTAATGCGCCAACATCCATTGCTTGTGTTGTGACATTTAAAATATGACTAAGTATTCTTCCAATCTCACAAAACATTACTCTTATGTATTGAGCTCTTATCGGAACTTCTATTTTTAGAATTTTTTCAATTGCTAAAGCAAAAGCGTGTTCTTGGTTCATTGGTGCTACATAATCTAATCGATCAAAATACGGAACAGCTTGGGTATAAGTTTTATTTTCAATTAATTTTTCTGTCCCCCTATGCAATAAACCAATGTGTGGATCTGCTTTTTCAACAATTTCACCATCTAACTGTAATATTAATCGCAAAACTCCATGAGCTGCTGGATGTTGAGGTCCAAAATTTAGATTCAAAGTTTTAGTTTCTTTTGCCATTATTCTTTAGTTTGTTCTTTTATATACTTGGTTCCTTCCCAAGGACTTTCATAATCAAAGTTTCTATAATTTTGCTCTAATTTTACTGGTTCATAAATAACTTTTTTAGTTTCATGACTGTATCTAACTTCATTATGACCTGTTAAAGGAAAATCTTTTCTTAATGGATGTCCTTCAAAACCATAATCTGTAAGTATTCTTCTCAAGTCCGGGTGATCTTTAAAATCAATTCCATACATGTCAAATACTTCCCTTTCCATCCAATTTGCAGCAGGAAATATAGATGTTATTGAACCAACAATTTCTTTTTCTTTTACATCTATCTCTATGATAATTCTTTGATTAAATTCATGACTTAATAATAGATAAACTAATTTAAATCTAATTTCATTTTCAGGAAAATCTACAGCTGTGATATCTATCAATTGTCTAAATTTAGTTTTTGAATTTGTTTTTAAGAATAAAATAACTTCTGTTAAGTCCGTTTCATCAATTTTTAAGTAAATTTGATTATGTTTGATTAAAGAACTTTTTATTTTAGTATTTAGTTCTGAATTCAAAATTTTTTCTAAATCCTGGATGTTTTGCATTTTTTATCTTTCCAGAGAACCTTTGTTCCTGATTTTCTTTTGAAGTTGCATTATCCCATATAAAAGTGCTTCAGCAGAAGGAGGACACCCGGGAACATATACATCAACTGGTACAATACGATCACATCCTCTTACTACAGAATAAGAGTAATGATAATATCCCCCACCATTTGCACAACT
>LULU01000725.1_pt1 | contig 10111 bp, 11 predicted proteins | sample 729521 | NCBI WGS metagenome assembly LULU01 (sample SAMN03860281, study PRJNA289734) | marine metagenome | biome: seawater column; feature: ocean; material: water; isolation source: Red Sea water column Station 108 - depth 50m | place: Saudi Arabia: Red Sea | collected 2011-10-15 | depth 50 m | reverse complement strand
GTATAAGATAGAAGGTTTAAGTAAATGAACATATTAGTTCTTAGTGCTGGCGGACCTGCTTCACACGGTGTTATAAAATCGTTAAGAGATATTAACTTTGGTGGAAACATAGTTAGTGTTGACTCAAATAAAATGTCTGCTGGGTTTTACTTATCAGATAGTTTTTACACAGTACCAAATGCCTTTGATGATGATTACATAGGGGTATTATTAAATATAGTTAAGAAAGAACATATAAACTTAATATTACCCACCAGCTCTAACGAAATAATAACTATTTCTAAACATTCACAGATGTTTGAACATCTTGATGTTCATTTATTTATGTCTAGTCACGAATCAATTATGACTTGCTCTGATAAATTAGATTTTTATAATAAATGTAAAAGTAACTTTTCATTACCAAAGACTTCTTTAGATGTGAAAGATATTGGATTTCCTCTTTTTGCTAAACCAAGAAAACATTCTGCTGGTAGCAGAGGTATTAAAGTTTGCTATCGCAAAGAGGATATTAATTGTTTGGATGTTAATAAAAAAGAATACATATACCAAGAATATTTACCTGGTCAAGAATATACCATTGATGTTTTGTGTGATATGAATTCAAATCCACTTTCGATAGTCCCTAGAAAAAGGTTACAAACCAAAGAAGGTGTTTCAACAAAAGCTAAAGTTGTTAGGAATAGTTATATAGAAAAAACTTGTTCTGACATATGTAGATTTTTAAAGTTAAAGGGATCGATATGTTTGCAGATGAAAGAAGATATTAATGCTAACCTTAAATTTGTTGAGATAAATCCAAGATTTGGTGGTGGTACTTATTTTGCTAGTTTAGCCGGAATAAATTTTGTTGAGATGATATTAAAATTAATTGATGGAAAAAATATTAATCCACCTTACCCAAAAGAAATAACTGTTTTAAGATATTATAACGAGGTCGTTGTATGAAAAAGAATGTAGTTTTTTGGGTGGGAGTCAAAAATGAACAATACTCTGAGAAATACGGTGGGTGGGAATGGATGGACATCACTAGAAAGTCTTGGGAGTATTGGTGTAAAAAACACGATGTCATATTTTTCCCTATGGAAGAACCAATAGAAAAAGACTTAACAAAATTTAGAATAAACTGGCAAAAAGCTATATATTGTTTTGATATATTGGATGATGCTGGTGTTAATTACGACCAAATATATTTAGTAGATGGTATGAATATAATAAAGTGGGACACACCAAATGTATTTGAATTAACAAACCATAAGTTTACTGCTTGGAGAGACACAGATAATTTAGGGTGGACATACAAAAGTATAGTTGGTTATAACTATTTTTTTGATGGTTATAAATTTGACAAAGAAAAATATTTTAGTTCAGGTCTAATAATTTTTAACGAACAACACAAAGATGTTTTCAATTCTTTTAAAAAATTATATCATGATAATGTAGACAAATTTGTTGAGTTACAAGATAAAACTGTGAGAAAGGGAACTGAACAAACACCTTTAAACTATTGGTTACAGATTAATAATGTCGATATAAATTTAGATTTACCATTCAGCTATAAATTATGTCATATTCATCGTAAAGAAATGTTTAATTTTAGTTGGCAGTTGAATGAAGATCGTACACCTTTTTTTATCAAATATGGATATGTATGGGGTTTTAGCGGATTGCCGAAAGACCAAAGAACTGAAATAATTAGTCAAACTTGGGACTTGGTAAAACATAATTATGACGAAAATCATTTTTTGAATAAGCTAGTTCACAAGGGCGAGTGGTGTAAAACAACTTCGAGAAAATTTAAAGAGGACATACTTAGAATATTTACTGGTAGAAAAGATTTAGTTTGTTTAGAGTTGGGTTCATGTAAAGGTGATACGACAAGAGTATTTGCTGAATGTTTCAAAAAAGTTCATTCATTTGAAAGGTCTGAAGAAAATATAAAACACATGAAAGAGAAATGTTTTGATGTTGATAATGTAGAGTATAATCAAATGGATGTATATAGCTCTGATTTCACAATACCAAATAATATAGATGTAGCATTTGTTGATGCTGGTCACTCAACTGATTTGGTATCGTATGACATTAGGCGATTGTTAGAGAATAATTCAAAGATGATTTTGATATTCGATGATTATGGACAGGAAGACGGCTCAATAAAAAATGCTATAAGAAAAAGTAATTTACCAATTAGTAGACATATTGGCGAATATAATGGTTTTGTTTGTTATAATATGAATAATGAACGGATTTCATTTACAGGTAGAGAGGGAGTAATTTGTAACTTATGAAAAATGTAGTTTTTATAGTAGACATAACACTAAAAGGCTCACAAAGAGATGTTGGCAGATGGGCTGAAACTCGTAGTGATCCATATGTGTTTTGCACTAAGTCTTGGAAGAAATGGTGTGATAAAAATGATTGTGAGTTGTTTGTCTTAAATGAAGAAGTCTTACCTCATGACACAATGCCAGTGTCTTGGCAAAGATATTATGTATTTGATTTATTAGAGGCAAATAATATAAATTACGACCAAGTTATGTATGTGGACGCTGATACTATCCCACATCCTAATTGTCCTAATGTATTTGAAATGAGCGAAAGAAAGTTCTGTTTTGTTCACAATGAAGGTAGTTATGATTGGATTTTGCGAAGTATAGAAAATTACAGTAAATATTTTTTTGATGGTTATATGATACCTTGGACAGATTATTTTGATTCAGGTATGTTGATATTCAATAAAGAACATAAGGAATTTTTTCAAAAAATAATAAATTTTTTTCATGATAACAGAGATAATTTACTGAAGGTCGAAAGTCAATGGCACGCTGGAACAGATCAAACACCTGTTAATTTTTTGACACATATTTTAGATATAAATTATAAACGATTACCATATGAATACAATATGTGTGATATGTTCAGAAAAGAATTATTAGATGAAGATTTAACTTTTACTAAGTGGGGATGGATTTATCAGTATAATAGCATTCCAAATAATGTGGATGATAAATTGACATTTCATTGGATGGAAAAAACTTATAATCATCTATGGAAGGGTAAATAATGGCCGAAGGAATATCAATAAACGAAAATATTAGAGTTTGGTAGTGGAGAGGGAACGACTTGGTTAGCTGATGCTGGTTACAAAATGTACTCAGTTGAAAATCAACCAGAATGGATGGATAAGTTTCCAAATCATACCACATATATAAATTGTAAGATAAGATATTATGACTCAAACTATCCAGCACCAGAAAATATATTTAACCAAACAGGATGGTATGATCCTGATGATTTGTTCCCTAACTTACCGAAGGAGTATGATTTAATTTTGGTGGACGGACCAGGTGGAAGATGGGGTAGAGGTGGTTTTTATAAACATATAGATAACTTCAACACCGATGTGCCTATGATTTTTGATGATATACATAGAACACAAGATTCAGATGTTATGGAATATATTTCAGAACATATTGGTAGAGACTACGAAACTATAGATCTATATACAGGAGTTATTTATGGGAGTTAAATTAGACAAGACATATGTAATTGGAACTCATGTAATGTGGTTTGAAATTGAGATGTATGCAGACTTTATTGATGGTATGTTAAATCTATTAGAAACCGTAGAGAACAAAGAGAATGTGACAATTGATTTGTGTTTAAATTTACTACAACACTTTGAAAAAATTGATACCGATAAAATTAAGAAGCATGAAATAGTTATAAAGTTTAAAAAAGGTGTTGCCAAGTTAGAAGAGTTAGGTTATTGGGTTAATTCGAAAATAAAAGATAGTGACGAGTTTTATTTTCACGCGGATTATAGAAGAGACTTAAATTATAACTATTGTAAGAAAGTGGACTATGTGATGTGGGGGGAAACAGACAGTTTTTTTCCAAAAGAGGCGTTTCAAGTGGTAGAAGCCCTAGCAAAATACACAGATGAACAAAATATACATAGATATTTACTTAGTTTTTCTGATAGAAAGATGTGGGATGCTAGCTGGGATGCTTTAGTTCATAATGATTATGTTAATTTAAAATTTATAGATGATGACAAAGGTCACTTAAATCCAAATCAAGCTAAATCACCGATGTCTATAGAAAAAATGAATGAAATAAACTCGAAGGCTGATGACTTTGACTTTTCTTACATAAAATATCCGAAGATAAGTGGTGCTTGTTTAGTGTTATCATCTGATTTAATTAAGTCTGGTGTAAACATACCACCTTGTTTGTTATACAATGATGATGAAGGTTTATCGGTAATGTCACAAAAATTACTTGGAGAAAAGTTTATTCAATTTGTTGTTAAAAATGTGTTGCATGTTCACGCTAGGAGACACCCTCAAAAGAGAATGTATGTCAAAGGTGAAGACAATCCTTACTCTTTTATTGGTGATAAAAATGATAATTTTCAAAAGTTTTTAAGTATGTCAAAACAAAATATACAAACTCTTGTCACAGAACAAGGTAAATTTAAAGAGTATGATGATTTAAAAAAAATATTGGAGTTAAAATGAAAAGAGTATTAATTACAGGTATTAACGGTATGGATGGAAGTCACCTTGCGGATTTTCTTTTAGAAAAGGGGTACGAAGTGTATGGTATGGAAAGGCGAACATCAAGTCCTAACAGAATCAACACCAAACATTTAGAGGGTAAGATAACATTTTTGAATGGTGACTTAACGGATCAAAATTCACTGGTTAGGTGTTTAGTAAAATCTGATCCTCATGAGGTTTATAACCTCGCTGCTATGTCATTTGTAGGTGAGAGTTGGAACACACCTGAGCAAACAGGTGATGTTACAGGTCTTGGAGCTTTAAGAATGTTAGAAGCAATACGAGAGTCCAAACTTAAAGATGTGAGATTTTATCAAGCATCAACCTCTGAATTGTACGGTAGAATGATTGAGAATCCAGCAAAAGAAACTACACCATTTTATCCAAGAAGTCCTTATGGTGTTGCTAAATTATATGGTCATTGGATTACCAAAAATTATAGAGAGTCTTATGATATGTTTAATGTTAGTGGTATTCTATTTAATCACGAATCGGAAAGACGAGGGATTGAATTTGTAACAAGAAAGATTACAGATGGTGTCGCCAAAATAAAACAAGAGACAGATATAACACTAGGTAACTTGGATTCTAAAAGAGATTGGGGATATTCACCTGATTATGTGGAGTCAATGTGGATGATGTTACAACAAGACGCGCCAGATGACTATGTTATTGCTACAGGTGTAGAACATTCTATACGAGATTTCTTAAGTGCTGCTTTTAATTCAGTTGATATTACTGATTGGGAAAAATATGTAAAGCAAGATCCTCGTTTTATGCGACCAGCAGAAGTTGCTGTTCTCTGTGGAGATTCTACAAAAGCTCGTGAGATGTTAGGTTGGTATCCAAGAACATCTTTTGAACAAATGGTTTCTAAAATGGTACAAAACGATTTGGAATTACTTAAATGATTAAAATAAAAATATTTAATCCTTTAGCTGGTAAAAACAGAATATCTTTTCAAGGTTTTGTGGCTATGAGAGATATGTTGAGAGACTACAGTATTGAATTAACTGAGTCAGATGATTTTGATTATGCTTTCTTGGGTGCTGATGACATACTTGACAAGTCAATTGGACTACAAGAGAGCATCGAGTATGGATTGAAAAACATCGACAAGTATGCTCGTGGTGGTGATTGTTTTATATTTGATGGTTCTGATTCAACTTCCTTAATGGGTTCATATGAGGTTCTTGAACAATCCAATGCCATGTTTTTATTTAAAAATCAGTTGTTAAAAAACAGAGAGGATTACAAAGAAAAGACATCATTCAATAAGTGGTTCTTTGGTAATGGTTCTGGTTTGGACTTAGGGTATGACATACCAAAAGAAAATTGGGATAGGATAAAACTATCAGGTTGGAACTTAGGTTACATGGCACCAAATGGATTCAGACCTATGGTTCAAAAATGGCATCCTGTTAATCCAAATAAGACCATTGATTTATCTGCTATATATTCTGCTGACCACAAGCCGAGTAGTGATCATAATGCTGAGAATGCTTCTTATTATATGAACCACAGACATGGAGCTTGGAAAGTCATAGGTGACAATCCAGGTTATACTTTTCGTAAAGATAAATTACCTTACCAAGAATATATTCAATCTTTGTATCAATCTAAAATGGCTCTTTCACCATTTGGTCAAGGAGAAGTCTGTTACCGTGATTTTGAAATACCAGAGTTTGGTGTTGTTATGATTAAACCTACTATGGAGAGAGTTAATACTCATCCCAACCCATATATAGAAAATGAAACTTACATACCAGTAAATTTAGATTGGAGTAATTTAAATGAAATAGTATTAAAAATGCTTGACAATCCCAATAAATTATCGTATATTATTGATAATAATCGAAAGGTTTATGATGAATTATATTCAGCTCATAATTTTTGTATGTATTGGTATAATTTTTTTTGTGACATGAGTGGGGTGGTCAATGCATAAAATTACATCGGTAATTCCAACTTACAACAACTTACCATTTCTAAAATTAACAGTTACATCTGTTAGACAAAATTGTTATTATAATGATATGCCTATCTTTATATTTGCTGAAAATTGTACTGATGGTACAAACGAATGGTTAGCAGAAAATGCTGACAAACTTAGTTTACAATATTATATAGAAACAGACAATAAGGAACAACGAGGTATCGGTGGTGGTATTGATTTATGTGTTAGTCAAGTAAAGACAGAGTTTGTTAATATCTTACATTCAGATTTTTGGTTAGGTCCTAATCAAGATATTGAACTATTAAAATTATATGATGACATAAAACCAGGTGAGAGATTAATAGCTTCTTCATTCAGAGTTCAACCGAACATATTTCCAAACGATCCTCCTTATAGACCTGGAACAGTTTTTGTTCCATTTGACAAATTTGGTGAACACGAGGATAATTTTGAACAGAATTATTTTGATGATTGGGCTGCTGAATTTACACATGATAATGATATTCATGTCAGAAAAGCTGGTGGAGCTGGTTACTTCTGTAGGGTTGAAGATCACATTTACATTGGTGGTAATGACCCGATATTTGAACCAATGTATTGGGAAGATAAAGATTTGTTTATGAGAATGCAAATGGAAGGATATAAATTTATAATGACAAGTAAATCTGTTATTTGGCATTTTACATCAAGAACTTCGAGGTTTCCTAATGGTACAAGAGAGTTAGATAATAATAAAAGACCACCACATCTGATAGAGTGGGAGAGAAGAGCAACAGAGAGATTTATACAAAAATGGGGCAGACTACCACAAGAAGATGAAGAATCATTTGTAGTACCAATAAGGGGAACTAATAATCCAAACCGAATAGAGTGGCCTTTTTAATGAAAATATCTGTTTTTACTCCGACAAGAAAAAGATACAAAATGTTAACCAAAGGTATAGATTCTATCATAAATAATGCTGATAATTTATCTAATATCGAATTTTTATTCAGGTTTGATGTTGATGATATTTCAACTATGAAAAAAGTGATGAGATACTACAATGTGGATAAAATATCTACCGATACAGTTAATCACGCTTTTAAGTGGGGTTCTTCTCGTTTTAAAGTTATAAATACTTTTTCTAAAAAGTTTAATGTATCTATGCGATTTATATATGGTAAACGATGGGGTTATTCTTTGTTGAATAGATGTAACGATGAGTCAATGTATGTTGCCAAAGGTGAATATTTATTTCATTGGACAGATGATTTTGAACTTTTACATAACGAAAAATATTCAGGTTGGGATACATTGATAAGAGAAGGTCGTGGGCAAAATTATATATTTTTCTTTCGTGATGCAAATCGTAAAAGAAAACCAGCTGTTGGTCCTATAAGTTTACCAAAAAAATGGTTTATTATTAATAATAGATTGTGCCCTAATGTATTAGATGATTGGTGGTATGAAGAGATTTGTAAAATATTACCGAAAAACACAAGAGTCGTTTTAGATTGGGAAGTGAGACATAATAATGTTTGGAGAACTAATAAACAGGACATAACCTCAACTGAAGGTAGAGATGTTTTTAATAGAGATAGAGAAAGCAATATAAGAGGATATGAATATTATAGTGAGAAAGAGATGGAAAAAATAAAAAAGTATATAGAAGATAATCCGAACACTAAAAAAACTAGTCAACTACATGACAACTCATTTTGTGGACAGCGTTTTTGTGTAAAACAAGGTGGTACTGGTAGATGGAGCAGAAAATGAATAAATCAGATGTGCCTATAGATTTTTCAATGTCTGATTGGGAAATATTAAAATGTGAGGAGTATCTAGAGGGTAAAGATTTAATGTTAGAATGGGGTGCTGGTGGAAGCACTTTATATTTTTCTAATATGGTTAACAAATTTGTGTCTGTTGAAGATAACAAGTCTTGGTATGATATTATCTTGTCACATAAAAATAATAATACAGAGGTTCATTTAGTGCCATATCATTCTAAAAAATTTAATAAAGAGTTAGATGATAATGCGTTTGACATACTAAAAGGTGATGGTGTGAACATTAAGGAACTTTACACAATAAAAAATTTAGGTGGTGTTCCTTATAATACGACACCTGAAGATGGTGACTTAGTTTATTGGACAACTAGAGGGAAACAAGATTGGCATTGTTATATGGATTATATAAGGAAACCGTTAGAGTTGCCTTATAAAAAATATGATACAATTTTAATCGATGGTAGAGCGAGGGCTATGTGTGGTTATGTTGCTAAAGACTTGATAAAAGAAAATGGTTTTCTTTTATTTCACGATTTCAATAACCGACCATATTATCACGGTATATTAAAGTGGTTTAAAAAAATAGATGAGGAAGAGTCCTTAGCAGTATTAGTTCTACGAGGAGAAGGTGATGAGTAAAACATTATTAGTAATAACAACTTATAATCAATCTGAATATACTAAGTTGTGTTTTGACTCTTTAAAAAAATTAGACGACAACTTTGATGTGTTAGTGGTTGATGATTATAGTACAGATAATACTGTTGAACTTTGTAGTGAATATGGATATGAGGTTATAACAAAAAGTGAGGGTAAAGGTTTAACTCACTCTTGGAATTTAGGGTATCAGAGATTTAAGAGACATTGGTTTTGTAACTCAAATGGCATGGATGACCAATATGAGTATTTAATCATAGCTAATAATGATATATTAATTCCAAATGGAGCTATAAATGAACTACTTGAATCATTTTATCAATGGCCTTATTCATTGATAGTTCCATTATCTACAACCTATGGTGCCGGTTCTAATGCTCAATTTCAGTCTGTAGAAAATTATTATGAGGGTATAGGACCATCTTGTAACGATCCTAATTATTATCAAGAGATACAAGATAGAATGTTAGATGTCAAAAAGAATATCAAAAAGTCTAACAATCTGTATATGTTAGATACGACTAGAATGAAGATGTTTAATGGTTTTTTCTTTATGATGAACAGAAATATAATTAATTATGAACATGATAATGATGTTTTATTTAATCCTGACTTCAATATGACCAAGAATGAAGATGAATTTAATTGGAGTAAGTTAATTCCTAACAATGATTTTCCAGGAGTTTGTAAAACATCTTTTATTTTTCACTATAAGGGTGTGTCCACATTTGAAGTTTTTGATAACTATGGTAAAATATCAAATGATGTTGTAGAGTGGAAAAAACAGAGAGATTTGCGTGGTGGATAAAATAAATTATGATGTAACAACTTACCAGTTTCTTAATATAGTTGAGAGTTGGTTTTTGAATGACGATATGTTACCAACAGGTGGTATTTCTAATTTACACATCAAAAGAACTTATGATTTGTTCGAGAGAAAAAATGACCAATCAACAATATGGCATAAATGTTTTTACAAAAACATTAGAGAAGATAGTAGTTTTGATGAGGTATATGTTGATTTTTTAAATGATGTAATTAAACCAAGATTTAACGAGCAAATAGTTTACCAAAAGATACCAACATTTAGGGTTCATTTACCTGGAAATATAGCAGTAGGTGAGTTTCATAAAGACAAACACTATCGTAATGAGGAG
>LULU01000769.1_pt1 | contig 10402 bp, 9 predicted proteins | sample 729521 | NCBI WGS metagenome assembly LULU01 (sample SAMN03860281, study PRJNA289734) | marine metagenome | biome: seawater column; feature: ocean; material: water; isolation source: Red Sea water column Station 108 - depth 50m | place: Saudi Arabia: Red Sea | collected 2011-10-15 | depth 50 m | reverse complement strand
TTCATATGGCATGTTTCCCAACCCTTTCTATAAACTGCTCTACTATCTAAGTGATATACTTGCTCACTATTTGTTGAGGAAGAACCAGCAGGTAAATCAGCACCATATGAAGGTGTACTAATATTAATACCGTCATATGTACCAGCGTTCTTGTTATATTTTACAAAAGCACGGTCATCTTTTTGTAGAGAAATTGCCGTATACTGCGCTGTAACCATGGATCGGAAACCATCCGACTTATTACCATCACCATGACATCCATTTATACCATAAACAGAACGTAGGGAGATGTTAAAGATATATGGAGATGCACCCTTAACAGTATCAGATTCAACTGTAACTCTTGGACTGGAGGTATATGTAAACTTAGTGTCAGTAACAACATTGGTTACAGTCGTACTGACGTTGTAGTTAGCAACGTTGATTCCAGTAATTCTAATAGGAGTACCAATATCAAGTAAGTGTGGTACATCTGTGTCAACAGTAATAGTTGTAGTTGGAGTAGTACCGTCACCAGATATAATATTAGAAATAGCAATAGGATCAGATGCTAGTGCACCAACAATTTCCCACTCTGTTCTTTGCTTATCAAAGTCACCCTGTTGGTCTGGCCACTGGAATGCAATAGGTCTGTTAGTATTAGGACCAAAAGCATGACTCATCTTATAATAATACATGCTCAAGTCAGTATAATTATAACCTTCTGCCTTATTAACACCGTCTGCAAACTCAAATGCAGTTAGTTTATGGTGAGAGAATAGAGGTCTTGAGACATATAACTGGTTTGTAAAATTCTGATGGTTAGTATATACTGTGCCATTAGGGTCAGCATCAAAGACAGTAAACTGCCAAATGTAACATAGACCTGTGATTCTGAAGATAGCACTTTCAGGAGTAGCAGGATCTGTTGGGTTTGGAACATATTTCGGTCTGATTTTTGTTTTTCTAAGGTCAAGACCAACTATAGAAGTACCACGGGGAAGTATTACACCACCATTAACACTATTAAACTTATATAAATCGTTATCTTCTTGGGAAAGGTCAAAGTTTGAGTTTAAGGTTAGTCCAAACTCAGTGGACGCAACAGACTGTGCACCAGCAGGTGAAACTGCTTTAGCACCAAGATTATCTACAATACCATATCCAGGTCTATTATCAATTAAATGCTCACCAGGGAACAATAGAATCGTTGTTTTATCAATAATATCATTATCTTTTCCTCGTACATACGAGAAACGGGCAGATTCTAACATCGCCCTCTGAATTGTTTTAAAGGGTTTCGTTAGCGAGTTACCCTGATTATCAAGACTGTCGGTAGAGTCAATATCACTCGGATTGACATATAAAATACGACCTTCAGTGTTCTTAATAAAATTTTCTAGCTTACTAAGAGGCATCTTTCCCTATGCTGATACAAAATGTTATGCTAATCTATTTAGAAGACTAAAAGACCCATATAATATATGTATGCTTATTTCTAGCTAATTATGGTAGATCTTCCCATTTTACAGGTCTTTTTAACTCCATATCCATCAATCCTTCCACTTCAGATGGAGTTTCTATGTACTCTGGAGCAAATTGTCTTTTCTCTTCTTCATCATACTGATCCCATATCTTTTTAATTTCTTCTGATTGTCTATCTATATCTCTCATCGTATTTGCAATTTTAATATCAATCCATTTATTCTTTAACCACTCAATAATACCTGACGCAAGGAAAGAGATAGGAAAGCGTTGCTTCTTTGCCCATCTCTCTGCCTTTTCGTACCAAGGATCTGTACCTTCACCAAAGGATTTTTGAAACTCGAACTTCATTCGGATTTTGCTATATCAGGTAATAATTCTGGATGATCCACTGGAACTACAAAAATACATGGATGCATTTGTTCTTGAATTAGATAGTTAGAAACCTTCCACATATCTTCTGGTTCAAGAGGTTCATGTGAATCTGCTTCTGCTATTACTTCTGGATGATCTTGCATTAATGAAGGCAATTCATCAAAAGTGAATGGAGCACCTTGAATGTAATAGAATAAACAAATTGTAGTTTTATTATCATACCAACGATAATTTACCGTCAGTTCATATTGAAAAGACATCTCATATCATCTTTTCAATATTTATTCACCTAAGACTTACTGCAGGTTCTGCATATAGAACTTGGTTAGGTTCCAAACTTCCTCTGACAAACTCAAGGACATTGGTAAATTGTTGGTAACTATCACATTGGACTTCCTTTTCTTCACCTTGATCACTGAGTAATACAAATGTGCGGGTGCAGATGTCCACAACAACACCGAAAACGAAAGAGTCTGTTTCTTCGATAGAGAAATCTGGATTCATGGGGTTTTGTTAATTACTCTTATAGTATAGGGCAAAACCCACCCCCTTGTCAATGCCCGTGTGCCAGTTTTTTATCTGACATTAGGTGCTCTGGTAAGGAGTTGCTCCTTTGCTACACGCGATCCTAGCAGTTTTCTATTTGCTTGCCAACTTCCTTTACTAAAAGAACTACTGGCAGCTGTTGCAGTTGCAGTATAGTTTTTTGAATTATGAGAAAATGTCTTTGCCTTGATCGAAACTCCATTAGTTGCCTCAATAACAACGTTTTCTCCTTTTAAAACAATTGTGCCATTATCAGCAGTTACTTGATAACTTCCATTATGACACATAAACATCATATCAAGTCCACCGTCTCCAGTGATACCTGCATCTACTTCTATACTTTTATCACTATGCCATCTAAAAGTTCCGTTTTCTGCAAAACTATGGAAGGCAACATCCTCCTGTAAGTTTACAGAATACATTTTATATGCTTCTTCTCCACCAGTCCCAACATTATTAGCAGAAGAAATTGCTAAGTTAGGTCCGAATTGTTTTATGTATGCTGGTTCTTTTGTTTGTCTTGCCATGTCAATATTTAGTATCCGCCACCGCCACCACTAGGTGGAGAACTTGGAGGACTTGGAGGTGGGGTTGATTGATTACCAGTTGTTGTAGTCTGTGTACCACCACCAGAAGTGGTAGATGTCTGGGTCGGATTGGCCGCGAATCCAGATTGAGAACTTACTGCATCTGTTAATGACGTTGTAGTTGTCGTAGCTGCATCTGTACCTTGTAATGGTAATACAACTTGATCAGCAGTAGATGTTGTACCTGATACAGTCGATGCATCTGGGATTGCATCAGCATTTGCAATACTTGCATCAGGAGTAGTGTAGATAATAACACTGAACTTAGTATGAACTGCACCTGTCATCAAAATTCCATTGTTATGTGAATGATATGCACCATAGTAAGGACGACCATTTACAAATCCAACTGGTATTTTAGCAGATTGAGTTGACCAGTAACCTACACAATCAATAATTCTCTTATATCCATATGTTTCAACGGGTTCTTGGTTATCCAAGATAGGATAAATCTTTGCACCTTTACCAGTTTCAGAAAGAAGTTTGATGTTTGGTAATTCATCATATAAAACTGGTTCAAGAATATCGGCACCAACCAATTTACCCAAAGAGACAACAGGTTTAAGTGCAGTTGTATTGAAATTGTCAGTATCTTTATAACCAGATCCAGTATTAACAATATTGATAGTGTTGATGTAACCACCTTCTTTTGCTGCTCTGACTACTCTATTAGGAGTATCATTTGTAATAGTCTCTGGACAAACATTAGGTGGATATGATTGACCAGGAGATTTAACAGTGATTCTTAATAACTGACCATATGTAGAAGATCCCGTATTAAAATCAATCTTTGCCTCGGCAATACATCCAAACCCTTGGTTTGAGTGATCCTTTACAACAATTTTTGGTGTTTTCTTATATCCCTCACCAGGATCCACAACTTGAATTGCAAGAACACCAGTTCCACCAACGGCAGCAGCAAATTGTCCAACTTCTTCCTCTGTTGGTATTCTTTCAAAAATTGGAGATACTGTTGCATTTTTAGTTGCATTACCACCAATAATTTCAACAATCAAACCACTGCATATAGGTGGTCCTGTATAACACTTACCTAATACTCCTCCATCATATGTTGGATCAGCAGAGTATGGGGTTTCATTTTGGAACAATAATTGTTTATCTCTTGATTCACCAGCAGCAATTGGAGTTACTCTCATTACTCTGTCCTTATCTACAACTGGAACAGTGTATCCACCACCACCTAAAACTATACCAAAATTAGGTGCACCATCAACAGGTTCAATAGGTTCGTAAACTTCTGGTGATGACCAGACATAATCAGTAACATCAATATTACCATTGATTGGTTCTAATGGAATGAGATATGGTTTACATGCTTCTTCTAATCCATAACCAATTTCAACTGTTGCTCTAACCATTAAATTTTCTGCAACACATTTGGGAACATCTGCAGGACTTTCTGCAATAAATCTTAGTGTTCTTGCCACATGAGTGTTCATTCTGGATGTGACATCATCTTCTACAGTTTGTAAGATATCATTTTGTGCTTCTTCAAATGCAACAATAGGATCTTCAAATTCAAGTTGTCTGTCTAATCCTGCTTGATGTGCTGCTACAGTCATTGCAGTTGTAATACCAGTATTTCCTGCTTGAAACTGTCCAATACCTGACGTTGTAATACCAAGAGCTTGATAGTACAATGCATTAAGTTTTCTCTCATAGAAAAGTTTATATTGTTTCTCTAAACCATCAGGAGTTCTACTTGTAACTTCATTATTAACTTGCTTCAAAGAAATCTCAATCATCGGTCTAATGACCTTAATTATTTTTTCTGCTGTTCTTGCAATTTCCTTATTTGAATCGTAAACTCCTCTAGTTGTTTGTAGTTTAGTAACAGTATTATTGATAGCAGAATCGATACTAGAAATAGCAGTGCTTCCACCCGCAGGTTCAACTCTTAGACCATTTGCCAAACTATCTGTATTTGGTGTACCAGACTTTTTATTTCTTGCCATCTGTGAACTGGCATTTCTTGCAGAGATTAAATTGTCCAGTGCATCATTACCTGAAGGAATAATCGCAGGTAGAGTTGATTGGTTTTGATATCCACCTGGTTGAGTAATATACTTGGCAAGGTTTGCATTTGATATTGATGCAAATGACTTAATATTATTTGCAATCGTGGCAGCATCTTGTCCAATAGAAGCAACAATACCAGTAGCAGCTTCTGTTGCCTTTAGTGCCTGTGTTGCAGCACCTAAAAGATCACCTGCTTGTGCTGATTTAACTGCTCCAGAAATTGCCTCTGATATTACACTTGATGATCCACTCAAAACACCCTGAGTAGCACCTCTAATTGCTCCACCAGCATTACTAATAACATTTGCTTGTTGACCAGCAACACCTGGAACCTCTGCTATTCCTTGACTTACTGCTCCTAATGCACTATCTAACGATCCTGATACAGACTCTAATTGATCTGTTAAGTTTCCACCTAATAAACCATCAACAACTCCCCCTTGAGAATTCTTGGGGTTTCTTGCATCAGGAAGATTGACAACTCCTTGGTTATCATTTGCTTCTTCCTGACCCATCTTGGAAGTTGCAACAATAACAGGGAGTTGTCCATCATCTCCATCTAAGAAGAATCCGAATACAACGTCTCCCTGTCTAATCATACAAGACTCCGACGTGTTCGCTGCACCACTACCTGCAGTAGGTGGCATTAACACATGTGCATACGGTAGGTCATCATCTGTAATAGTATCATTAAAGGGATGGTACCCCATGATTCTAATTTTATATCTATTGCCCCAACCACCTTTTCTTTGTTTTCTATTTTTCTTGGAAGGTGCTACTTGAGCAATAAACCATCTAAATCCATCACGTCCTACAAAATTACTTTTAAACGTTGCTTCATCTATCATTAGTCGTCATAAATCAAACACTCTGGTTCGTCTGGGTGAATATCACAAAATAATTCTAATACATCTGGATCATGGTGATCTCCTGCTTTGATCTCTTCTTTGTGATGATCCACATATTCTTCTAAATCATGTAACTCATCTTCAACATGATGTCGCATTGGTTCAGAGGTTTTAGGATCAGCAAGGATCTCTTTGTCTTTTGCGATGTGGTCTTCTATGGTTTTCATGTTTTTTTAGGAATTAGGTTATTTTCTACCGTAAGAATCTCTCACTAATAACATTGATGTAAGGGAGTCTAACTGGGTAAATTGATGGCAAAGTTCTTTTATCATATATAGTCCACTTGTGTGCTCATCATATTCATTTGACTTATCAAAACTTTGATTTCTAAAGTTTAATTTAATAATCATACCAACTCTTAGATCAGAATTACATGCTACTGTAACACGAACTGCCTGAGTCATTAATAGATTATAACGAGCAATAGCTTGGGACTGGATTTTTTCAGGTTCTGCGTTTTTTTCAATTTTGACATCTTTATCCATTGTACCACGATCTAGTATTCCTGTCATTATCCTTGTTGGATAATCTCCAAGACTTTCACTACTACCTGCTTCCATTGGTGGTAATACAGGAGGTTCTCCCATTACGTCCAGTTGTTCTGCGAAGTCTTTTAACTTATATGTAAACTGTGGAAATTCAAATGTCAGGGGATCAAAGAAAATGTTTTTAGATGACATGGCACCAGTTCTAAGTTTTTCTAGAATATTTGTATTCTGCTTAAAAGCATAAGACATAATCTTAGTTCCTGTATCTTCGACACCAGATTCAAGTTCTGTTTTACTTACACTATCTTCTTTATATTCTGCGTATGCTTCTTGCTTGATTAGTTCATCAATTGACCTAAAGTAATGTCCATCAAGTGTTTCATAAAAAAGATATCCTGCTGTTGAGTCTTTTTTACCACTGGCAGGAATTGCCTTGGCTGCTAACCATGTTAGTACAGTAAATGGTTTTCTGAGATTACCAATAAATCCATATTGATTTTTAGAATCGTCAAGGTTTTCACTTGGTAACTCAACTAATAAAAATTCTTTGGCAATTTGTTTTACAGATTCAGAAATCTTTTGAGTAGTTGGATATTTCTTTGTTACTCTGGCAGTTTCATTTGTAATTGCAGCTTTAGAAACTAAATTCAATGTAAATACTTCCTTATTACCATCAGCAGCAGATATATCACTAACACCACCAACATAAAGTGGATTACTACTCAAATCAATTCCATCACCGATACGAGTTTTTAATTTAACGGATACTCTTTCTCCACCAACAATAGGTAAACCTTGTAATATTGCTTTCTTACCACCAGTTCCTTTATAATCATCAACATCACCACCACCAGAACTCATAACCAATACTTTGGCAGTTAATGTTGGAGAAAATAAATCTTCAAAATATTGAAAAGATATCACACCAAATCTAAGGTCTACGGTTTTAGAACCATCGTTAGACTCGATTATAAATTCTTCGTATCTTGCTGCTTGATCTGCTGCCATGTTATACGTACGCTAATGAGGTTAGTATGTTTTCTTTATGCATAGTATTTAACACCTGTTCTTTGTTAGGTGCATCATCAAGTGTTCCATCACCTCCAGATGAAACTATTACTTTTCCTTGTCCCGTAGCTGCCTTCTCTTGTGCTTCTTGACCAAATAATGGCAGTAATGCCTTCATAAGTTCACCTTGCATTTGTGCCTCTTTAGATTTTTCTTCAACATCTCCAGAAGAAGAAATATTTTCTGTAGTTGCAGCTTTATTACTTGGTTTTGGATCAACTTTTGCTCTATAAGATCTACCCCTTCGGTGTCGTCTACCTCTGGTCTTTGCTTCTACACCTTTGAAAGAAACATGGATATGATCCATATGGTCAGCATCAGTTTTCCACTTTATTTCATTAATACCATATTTCTTCTTATTAGTCTTAAGCATTGCAGCGATCTTATCTAATCCCTTTTCACCTTGTCCTAAGATAGGAATATCAAGTGCTTCACCAAAATTATGGAAAGACTTGGCAGATCTCTGCATTACAGCTTCTTGACCAGAACCAGTGTAACCTTGTTCTATATTGAAATCTGGATGCTGCCAGACAGCAACACCCTGTGAATTGAGGAACTTACCAAGAGCAACTGCTGCCTGATAACCCTTAGTTGGTTTAGTTTTTGCTTTACCATCACCAGACATATCACTATTCTTATCGTTAGACTCTTTATCTTCTGGGAAATCTTCTTCGTTATCTTCTATCTCATTATCCTTTTCCTTATTCTTATCCTTTTTATCTAACAACTTATCTTTGTTTACTTTTTTATTCTCTAATTTATTATACTTTTCATCAATATCCTTTGGATCTTCATAGTCATATCCCCACAATGCATTAAAAGCATTACCCATTCTTTGGAACATTTCACCCCATCCCTCTGTCATACCTTTAAATATTTGTGCTATCCCTTCTTTATCTAATGGTTCTCCTGTAAATAAAGACTTACCTATTTTCCAGAAAACTCGGATTATACCCCACGTTACTTTGGCAATCTGTTTAAAAACTGACATTATGCCATCAAAATATGCTTTCGCTCTTGGTAATATTTTTTTAACATGTCCAACAAGTTCAGGTATTTTACCTGCTAACCATCCTGTAAGAACAGCTCCAAGAGCCATGATAACACCTTCCAACATGTTACCTGCCTTTTCCTTGGCAAACCTAGCAACTGGGTTTTCTTGTCCTTCTTTTTTCTCTACTTTTAGACTTGCTGCTTCATCTTTTTTCCTTTCCTGACCTTTAATCATTGCTTCTTGAGCTTTCAAAAACTTTCGTCTCTTCTCTACAAAATTACCTTTCTTACCTAGAAGTTTAGATATATTAAGAACAGTAGTATTAATACTCTTCATTTGAAGAGTTGAGTTTCTTAATTGATTTTGATTAACCTTTGGTAGTTCTACTTTTGCCATTTATCTTACCTCAAAAGTGTGCTGTGCAATTATACTGAATTGCAGAGAATAAAGTGTAGAAATTACTAGGATTATTAGATGGAATTGACTTAGATGCAGTGCTTCCAGTACTACTAGGTCTAGGATTAGGACCTGAAGGACCGCCCATACCACCTGCATTAGCAACAGGTAATGGTGGAATGACAAATGTAGCTTGAGACTTTGGTTTTTCTTGAACAAATGTTTTATCTTTTGTAATTCCTTGCACCTTACCAGTAGGAGTCACTCCAGAAATTTGCTCTTCATACATTGCTCGTACTTTTGGTGAGAAATTCATATAATTACTCTCAGACATTCTCTTTGATATTCCAATCATTTTCATTTGATCTTCAGTAAGTTTATCACCTACAGGTTGACCAGCGATTAAATTAGCTTTAAATTTAGTACCCGTACCCTTCATATCACCAACTACATTATTTTTATTAGTGATATTTGCAGACTTACCTTTCTTTTGTCTCTCTTGTTCTTTAAGCCAACTTTTCTTTAGTGCTTCCTCAAAACCCTCGTCACCTTCTTTTAAACCATTTATAGATGTGTCTGAAGCATCATAATTTGCTCTCCACTTATCATAAGTCTCACCTTTTCCTTTTTTATTCCTTCTTTTATTTCTCCTGCTCTTTCTTCCAGACGACACTGATGATACCTTCTCAGTTTTGTCTTCACTATCACCAAATCCTAAGAATCCTGCTATTGCTCCGAAGGTATTAGAAATTTTCTTCTTAACGTTTTGCACAAAATCAACCATTTTCTTTATGGTTTTAAAGACTTTTTGTGCAATACCATAAACAAAATCTATAAATTTCTTGATTATACCTCCAACAAATTCAAATCCTTTCTTTAAGAAATCAACTATAGTTCTTATAGTTTTCACAATGAAGTTAAATGTCCACTTAATTGCCTTCCACAATACATTAAAAATTTTAGTTATAGTCGGACCAACTTTTTCCCATGCTTTCTTAAGACCATCTATTATCTCTGGTAATTTACCTGCTAACCATCCCCCAAGAATAGCTAAGAATCCATTTATCAGTCCATCTAATATACCACCAAAATTAGTTACTTCCTTGGCAATATTACCAATCTTCTTTATTCCTCCACCGATAGCACTACCAAGTCCTTTTCCTTCTTCTTTCTTTCTTACCTGACCCTTTGCTTGTACTGCTGCTTTCTTTTTGTCTACTAAATCCTTTTTATCTTTTTTCAAACCATCTGCTAACATAGCATAGATTGCTTGTAAATTTTTATTAATACCTACTAAAAGTGAATCATTAAAACCAGCAACAACAACTTGTTGAACACCAACAGCAGCACCCTGAGGCTGACTATTTCTGCCCATCATATTTTTAGCAAGAGCTCTGCCCGTGCTTCGTTGTCCTCTTTGGTATGAATCAGCCATTCTGCTGTGCCTTTAGGTTTTCCTCTTCGATGTGTTGTTGGAGGAGTGAAACATAAATCTCCCTTTCCCAAGGAATCATATTTTCAAGCTCTGTCAAAGAG
>LULU01000274.1_pt1 | contig 10502 bp, 9 predicted proteins | sample 729521 | NCBI WGS metagenome assembly LULU01 (sample SAMN03860281, study PRJNA289734) | marine metagenome | biome: seawater column; feature: ocean; material: water; isolation source: Red Sea water column Station 108 - depth 50m | place: Saudi Arabia: Red Sea | collected 2011-10-15 | depth 50 m | reverse complement strand
ATTCTCTAATGCAAGTGGAAGTTACAGTTCAAATGTTAATTTAGCCGTAGAAAATTCAACATGGGAGGAAGAAAATGAATTACAAGAAATGTATTTATCTCGCAAAACATATGCTTTTAATGCCGATAATCCAGGTGAGATGAATCAAAAAAGAGAGGTATTTGAGTCAGTAATGAAAACAGCAGATGTTACATTTCAAAACCTTGATTCTTCAGAGATTTCATTAACAGATGTAAGTCATTATTTTGATTCGGATCCAACAAAATTGATCAAGACATTAAGAGATGACGGAAAAGAACCAAGTAGCTACATAGCGGATACAACCACTTCTAATGCTCAAGTTAGAACACTTGGAGAAACTATCAGATTAGACTCAAGAACAAAACTTTTAAATCCTAAGTGGTATGAAGGTATGCTCAAATCTGGCTACGAAGGAGTTAGAGAACTTTCTAACAGACTTAATTACACTCTTGGTTGGAGTGCGACAAGTGGTCAAGTAGATAATTTTGTATATGAAGAAACTAATGAAACATTTATAAATGACGAAGAGATGAGGAAAAGATTAATGGATCTTAATCCTAATAGTTTCAGAAGAATTGTTGGAACATTGCTAGAAGTCAATGGTAGGGGATATTGGGAAACTTCAGATGAGAATATAGAACAGTTGAAAGAACTATACCAAGAGGTAGAGGATAAAATCGAAGGAGTTAAAGAATAATAAATTTATTATTTTCTGTAAATCCTATCAGCTACTTTCAGGATTTGATAATTTAGTTTGACGTTGTGAACTCTCACAATGTCAATATTAAATTGAGAACAAAGACAACTTATTGCAAGTGTTCCTATATCCCTTTCTTTTGGATTTTTCTCATTCAAAATTTCTCCTATAAATCTCTTCCTAGATGCACCTATCAAAATTGGCAAATTCCATTTTTTAAATACATCTAAGTTTCTCAAGATTTCCAAATTATGAATGATATCCTTTGAAAAACCAATTCCAGGATCCACTATTATATTTCTTTCAGATATATTTTTTTCTAAAGCATTCTTTATTAAATTATCAAGCGAGCACTTAACATCACTCAATACATTCTGGTAATTAGAGAGTTGATTCATATTTTGACTATTACCACGACTATGAGTTATGACGAATGGACAGTTGAATTTTGATACAACATCCAAAATTTTTATATCTCTTCTTCCTCCCGTGACATCATTTATCCAATTAGCACCATTTAAAAGAGCTTCGTAAGCCACTTCAGAATTAAAAGTATCAATAGAAATTAAAACATCTGGAAATTCAGATTTTATTAATTTTAGATATGGGATCAATCTTTTTATTTCTATACTAGATCCAACTTCTTCAGCCCCAGGTCTCGTACTTTGAGCACCAAGATCAATAACATCAACACCATTGCTCAAGAAATGATTTACTTGATCTAAAACTTTTTTTGAAGAGTTTAATTCCCCACCATCACTAAATGAATCAGGAGTTAAATTAATAACTCCCATAATTGAAGTTTTTTGGCCCCAGCCTTTTGGCCATGGATTTTTCTTATTGATAATTTGCAATTCTCGCGAAACTATTCGGATCTAATGAAGCCCCTCCAACTAACACCCCATCTATATCACTCATTGACATGATTTCGTCAATATTATTAGGTTTAACAGATCCTCCATATTGAATAATTACATCATCAAAACCTATTAATTTCCGAATCAAAGAACATATCTTATTAGCGTCTTCTGCCTCACATGTTTTACCAGTGCCAATAGCCCATATTGGTTCATAGGCAACAATTAAATTAGATGGATCTGTATTTTCTAATCCTTGTTCAACCTGTCTAGTAATAACTCTAACAGCTTCTCCTCTCTCTCTTTGTTCTAATGTTTCTCCTACACAAACTATTGGAGTAAGTCCACTAGATTGAGCAAAAACTGCTCTTTTATTAATTTGTTCATCACTTTCACTAAAATATTTCCTTGGTTCACTATGTCCAACGATTGCATATGAGACACCATGTTCAAGAAGCATTTTTGGAGATATTTCTGCAGTAAATGCTCCTTGATCTTCCCAATGAATATTTTGACTAGAAATATCTAAATATTCAAAATCAGAATGATCAGAAAAGGTTGAAATAGCTGTAAAAGGTGGAGCAATAACAACTTTACGATCGTCTTTAATGTTTTTTATTAAAGGAATAAACTCTTCTAAATAGGATTTAGCTTCAGCACAAGTCATGTGCATTTTCCAATTACCAGCAATTACAGATTTTCTCAAAATACTATCTCCAAGAAAAATATACTAATACAAAGTGAGTTGAATAAGCTAACTATTCAAAAATTAATTCATTTTTTAGAAATATTACTTTATCTCCCTTGTTTAACTTCCTTCCTCTCCTAGTCTCAATTACACCATTAACCTTAACAGAACCGGATTTAATAAAAATTTTTGCTTCGCCACCAGAAGATACCAAATTTTTCCATTTTAAGAATTGATCCAATTTCATTGTTTTTTATACCCAAAGATATTGATAAAGTAGGATAAACAATTAAATATATAATATCTTGAGACTAATACCACCAGTCAGACCATATTCAAATAGGTTTATCAAGGGTTTTATATGCATGCTTATTTACGTAGCTTGTTGGCCTTTATTAGCTTATTTGTATTTTTAGTTCAGAAAACTGCTCAATTTGGACAGGATGTATTCATAGCAAAACCATCTTTAGAAATTAGTGAAGTGATGAGAGGAAATTTATTTAGCAGAATTCAAAAAATAAAGATGAATTCTGTTGAAAATATTTCAGCCGGGGACATCACATATAGACTTACAGAAGATGCAGACAGGGTAAGCGAAGTTATTTATAAAACAGCTCAAGATACTATTCCATGCACTTTACAGTTGTTAGCGGTAATAATCTACATGTTTTATTTAGACTGGTCACTAACAGTATCAACATTCGTTTTAGCACCATTGATTATTCTTTCAGTTAACAGTTTTGGAAGAAGAGTTTTAATAGCATCCGAAAAAAGTCAAGAATCAACAAGTAATTTAGCAGGTTTAATAGGTGAATCTATAAATGGAATGTCCACGATAAGAGCTTTTGCTGCAGAAAATTGGATTGAGAAAAGATTTTATAAAAGATTAAGTACAAATAAAAAAGCAAAATATAAAACATTAAAACTACTTGCATTTCAACATCCAGTTGTAGGATTTGTTGAAGCATTTGGAATATTAGCAATATTAGGTTTAGGAGCCGCAAGAATCAATCTAGGCCTTCTAACAAGCGAAGAATTTAGTAGTTTTTTTGCAGCAATATTAATGCTTATTGATCCAATAAGCCATGTAAGTACAAATTTTAATGACTATAAACAGGCAGAAGCCTCAATAAAAAGGTTGAAAAACATAAATCAAGAACCTGTCGAAGATGATAAAGAAAATTTACGAAGGATATCCAATTTTGAAGGCAAGATAAGTTTCAAGAAAGTAAATTTCGCTTACAAAAAAGATAATCAAGTACTTAAAAATATCAATTTAGAAATTAAAAGAGGGGAAGTCACAGCATTTGTTGGAGCTTCTGGAGCTGGTAAAAGTACAATGTTGGCTTTGATATTAAAGTTTATAACTCCAAATAATGGAGACATTTTTATAGATGATAAAAATCTCAAAATATTAAATACAAAAGATATTAGAAAAAACATTGCATTAGTACAACAACAGCCTTTTTTGTTTTCAGGAACAATTATTGATGTAATAAGAATGGGCAGAAATTTCACCAAAGAAGAAGTTATAGAATCAGCAAGAAAAGCAAACGCTCACAACTTCATTCAAAAGCTTCCTGAGAAATATGAAACTGAGATAACTGAAAGAGGATCAAATTTCTCAGGTGGTCAGATCCAGAGGATAGCAATTGCAAGAGCAATACTTGGGAACCCCTCAATTCTTCTTTTAGATGAGGCCACAAGTGCGTTAGATGCAGAATCAGAATCTGAAGTACAAAAAGGACTTAATAGAGCTATGAAAGATAGAACAGTTATTGTAATTGCTCATAGATTAGCCACTACTCAAGAGGCCAATAAAATAGTTGTTTTCGATAAAGGTGAAATTATTGAAGTTGGGAAACACATTGATTTAATAAATAAACCTGGAATTTATAAAGAATTATGTGAAAAACAATTGATTAAAAAATTATAGTTCTATTTTATTTATTAAAAAAGTAAATCCATGAGCGAAAACACAAATGATTCTGCAAATCCAGTTTTAACCTTTGAAGGCAAAAAATATTTAATAAATGAACTTTCTAATGAAATAAAAGAATCTATAAAAGTACTACAAATAGCGGAGACACAACTTAAGATGCATCAAGATACTCTCAAATTACTTTCAATTAGTCGAAACTCTTTAGTTAATCAATTAAGAGAAAAACTAAAAAACTTAGAATAAAATTTTAATAATTATGGATTTCTTGTAGAGAGTAAGTATTAATTTTATTGCATTGCAAAGCTTTGATCGCCTTAATGGCTGCCTTTGCTCCAGGAATAGTTGTAAAAGTTGGAATATTATATTCTAAAGCGGCACGTCTTAAATAAGCATCATCATGAAGAGCCTGTGAGCCAATTGGAGTATTAATTATTAATTGAACAAGTCCCGAACGAATTAGGTCCTCAATATTTGGTCTTCCTTCATGAACTTTTAGCACTTCTTCAACTTGAATTCCTAAATTCACCAAATATGAAGCTGTACCTTTTGTTGCGATTAATTTAAATCCTAAATTCAAAAGTTCTCTAGCAACTTCCTCAAGATTTTTTTTATCTAAATCATTTGTAGATAAAAAAGCAACTCCTTCTGAAGGAACACCATTACCTGCTGCCAATTCCGACTTGGCATAAGCAATTCCAAAATCTTTAGCTAAACCCATTACTTCTCCAGTAGATCTCATTTCAGGACCAAGTAATGTATCAGAGCCAGGAAATCTTTTAAAAGGTAAAACGGCCTCTTTTACTGCCTGATATTTTGGAGAAAATTCTTCTGTGAAATTAAGATCTTCTAATGTAAAACCTTGCATTAACTGAGTAGCTAATTTTGCAACTGGTTTACCTATGGCTTTTGAAACAAATGGAACTGTCCTGGATGCTCTTGGATTTGCTTCGAGAATAAATAATTTATTTTCTTTATTATTTGTATTTATTACTGCAAATTGCAAATTAATTAAACCAACAACATTTAATCTTTGTGCAATTAATTTAGTCCAGTTCCTTACATTTTCTATTGTGGATGTTGAAAGAGAAATGGATGGTAAGCAACAAGCTGAATCTCCTGAATGAATTCCTGCAGGTTCCACATGTTCCATTAGGCCAGCAATTACAACCGAACCCTCTGAATCGCATAAAGCATCAACATCTATCTCAATTGCATTATTCAAATATTGATCAAGAAGGATTGGATGATCAGGTGATACCTTAACTGCTTCAGAAATGTATCTCGATAATTCATTCTCATCTTTAACAATTTCCATTGCCCTTCCACCTAAAACATAAGAAGGTCTTACAACCAAGGGGAATCCTATATTTTTTGCTACTATTTCTGCTTCATTTTGATTACGTGCAATACCGTTTAAAGGTTGTCTAATACTTAATTCTTCAAGAATTTTTGTAAATTCCTCTCTATCTTCTGCTAAATCGATAGATATTGGAGAAGTCCCAAGAATTTTTGATCCAGTTCTGATCCCATCATTAGATTTAAGCCATTCAAATAAAGGTAATGATAATTTCAGTGGAGTTTGACCTCCAAATTGAACAATCAAACCATAAGGATTTTCAGCTTCTATTATGTTGAGCACATCCTCCAAAGTTACAGGCTCAAAATATAAAATATCGCTAGTATCATAATCTGTTGATACAGTTTCAGGATTACTATTAACCATTATTGTTTTATAACCATTTGTAGAAGCTTGATATGATGCATGACAACAACAGTAATCAAATTCTATTCCCTGACCAATTCTGTTTGGACCTCCTCCTAAAATCATAATTTTTTTTGATTTACTATTTTCTGAAATCTCGCTATCAAAAATTTGAGAATTAAAATTAATGAAAGATTCTTCGTAAGTTGAATAATGATAGGGAGTTGAGGATGAGAATTCTGCTGAACAAGTATCAACAGTTTTATAAATTGGAATTATATTAAGTTTTTTTCTATATCTTCTTACTTCAAAAAACTCAGAATTAGTTAACTTTGCTATCTGTTGATCTGAAAAGCCTAATTGTTTAGCATGTAACATCAAATCCCTATCTAGAGTATAAAGTTCCTTATCTTTCAAAAAATCATTTTCAAAATTAAAGATATTACGTAATTTTTCGATAAACCATAAATCTATATTTGTAACTTCTTGAATATAATTATTAGTTTTCCCAAGCTGCATAGCTTTTTTAATTAGGAGAATTCTTTCAGATGTAGGGTTTCTTAAACTATTTTTAATTTGACTCTCATCTTTAAATTCATCTTGTGAATCACATTCCCATCCAAAAACACCTACTTCTAATGACCTTAATGCTTTCTGAAATGATTCTTCAAAAGAACGACCTATTGCCATTGACTCACCAACAGATTTCATAGCAGTGCTTAAAGTATTAGATGAGCCTTTAAACTTTTCAAAAGCAAATCTTGGGATCTTAGTAACTACATAATCAATTGATGGCTCAAAACATGCAGGTGTTTTTTTTGTAATGTCATTAATAATCTCATCAAGTGTATAGCCAACAGATAATAAAGCTGCAATCTTAGCTATGGGGAATCCAGTTGCTTTACTTGCCAAAGCAGAGGATCTACTTACACGAGGATTCATTTCTATAACAATTACTTCTCCATTAGATGGATTTATTGCAAATTGAATATTACTCCCTCCTGTTTCAACTCCCACCTCTCTAATAATCTTCAATGACAAATCCCGCAACCTCTGATACTCCTTATCTGTTAAGGTCTGTGCAGGAGCTACAGTAATCGAATCTCCAGTGTGGACACCCATTGGGTCTAAATTTTCAATACTGCAAACTATTACCACATTGTCAGCAGTATCTCTCATTACCTCTAGTTCAAACTCCTTCCATCCAATGAGTGATTTTTCAATTAATATTTGATTACTTGGACTTTCCTCTAAACCTGATTTACACAACTCGACAAATTCTTCAAGGTTAAAAGCAATTCCACCCCCTACTCCACCTAAAGTAAACGCAGGCCTTATTATAAGAGGATAGGAACTAATTTTTTTTGATACCTCCATAGCTTCATCTAGGTTAGATGCAATACCAGATGGACAAACATTTACATTTATTTTCTCCATCGATTCTTTAAATAATTTCCTATCTTCAGCTTTATTAATAGCTCTTAAATCAGCTCCAATTAATTCAATATTATTTTGTTTTAAAAAATCTGACTCTGATAATTTAACCGCAAGATTCAAAGCGGTTTGACCTCCCATAGTGGGAAGAATCGCATCAGGTTTTTCTCTTAGAATGATCTGAGAAACTATTTCAGGAGTCAATGGTTCAATATATGTTTTGCTTGCGATATCAGGATCAGTCATTATTGATGCTGGATTTGAATTTATCAAGACAATTTCATAACCAGCATTTCTTAATGCTTTGCAAGCTTGAGTACCAGAGTAATCAAATTCGCATGCTTGCCCTATAACAATCGGTCCCGAACCTAGAATAAGAATTTTTTTAAGATCACCTCTTTGAGGCATAATTTAAACGTTCATTTATCTCATGCTACTTATAAATCATCAGATGTTAATCAAGTTACTTGAAAAGCAACATTTGTTTCTATAGTATTGAAAGAAATTAATTTTTTATGAGCGAACTTCAGCGACTTAAAAGTTTGTTGCCTCCAGAGAATGAAAGTTGGGTATTTGTTGAAGCTGCTGCGGCTATAGATCCACCTTTAATAACACTTGAGGAAATCGGTCGTGACGAAGTAGAAATTCAAATAGATTTAGATGAATGGGATAACTTTGCTATTGACCATAGAAATTTATTATTTTGGCACGAGGTTGGGAAAATCCAAAATGACACAATTCCCAGAGATGGATGGGAAATGGCAGCTCTTGCCATAGGACTTGGAGGGGCGATAGGAGAGTTGTGGGTACAAGATGGGTTACTTTTATTACTTGCTCTTGGTTTATCAAGTTTTGCAGGATATAGATTATATTTAAAAAATAATTCTGAAAAAAAGCTTCAAGATGCTATTTATGCAGATGAAAGAGCTATAGATCTTGCTTGTAGATTTGGATACAGCATTCCAAATGCTTATAAAAGTCTTGGAGGAGCATTAAAGGAGTTAATAGAGAAGACACGAAAAAAGAAAAAAAGAAGTTTCTTTGAAGATAGATTAGATGCCTTAAGAAAAAGTGCAGAAAAAGCAAGATCAGAATTATCTCAGCAAGAAGGCTCAGAAAAATCAGTTTCAAGTGAAAATGTTTATGGACAATAAAAGTTTGGTTTTAATAGCAGCCAAAGCATGTGATGAAAAAAAGGCAAGAGATATAAAACTTATAAAAATTGACAAAGTATCATTTATAAGTGAATGGATTTTGATTGCAGAAGGATTATCTGATGTACAGGTTAGATCTATAACTAACTCTGTAGAGGGAGAGCTTAGAGAAAAGGCTAAAGTTGAACCTATACGAAAAGAAGGGATTAACGAAGCGAAATGGGCTTTACTCGATTATGGTGATTTGATAGTAAATATTTTTCAACCAGAAATAAGAAAATATTATGACCTTGAATCATTCTGGAGTAATGGAGATAATCTTTTATTTCCATAATTTTATTTTATGAATCAATCTAAATGTCCTGTCCCTAGAGAGCAGCAACCCACAAATGAATTCATAGAATTATCAAAATCTAAAATTTTTTCTTGGCCAAAAACAAAAAAGTCACTAATTCTTATATTGATAAAGTTCTGGGTAGGAGCTTTTGTTCTATTTCTTATTATTTCTTCAGGAAGTGTATATTTCAAAACTTCCCTTTTAAAATATATTCTATTAAGTTTTTTTAGTAGCTTATCAATACCTCTTTTAATTTCAATAAGATTATATCTAGGTTGGAATCATATATTTAATAGATTAATATCTGAAAAAGTTGAATACGAGGAATCCGGTTGGTATGACGGTCAAGTATGGGAAAAGCCATTAGTTTTGAAAGAAAAAGAATCACTTATTGCCTCAATCGAGGTAAAACCTATTTTAAAAAATTTAATTCAAATTTTTTCTATTATTTCAGTCTTAGCTTTGTCTGGTATTTTGATTTTTCAATATAACAATTTCTAAATGAGTTCTAATTTCAAAAACCTCTACACTTCTAACAATCCTCCCTTACAAGCAACCTTAATGAGAGGATCAAATATTGAGTCGATCCACAAGATTCATGCTGTTATTACTGATAAAAAAGGGAGGGTTTTAATGTGCGCAGGAAATCCAGAATATAAAAGTTTCATAAGGTCAGCACTAAAACCTTTTCAAGCAATACCTTTCGTTAGTAGTGGAGCTGCATCAAAAATCAATAATGAATCAAAATCAATTGCTTTAGCATGCGGGTCACATAGTGGATCAAAACTTCATTCAAGGGAAGCATTCAAAATTTTATGGGAATATGACATTGACATTAATAATCTTAAGTGCTCAAAATCAAAGACAAGTCCATTAGAACATAATTGTTCGGGTAAACATGCTGCTTTTTTAGCTACATGCAAAAAAATGAATTGGCCATTAGATAGTTACTTAAAAGGGGATCATCCTCTTCAAATAGAAATATTCAGAATTGTTTCTGAATTACTTGAAATCCCGTCATCTGAAATAAACGCAGAACGTGATGATTGTGGTGCACCCACTCTTTATTTAAAACTATTAGAAATGTCGAGGTTATATTCACTTCTGAGCAGTTCCGAAAATGCTGAATTAGAACAAATCAGTAGAGCTATGGCAATAAACCCAATAATGATAAGTGATAACAATAAATTTGATACAGAAATAATTAAAGCTTCTCATGGGAACGTTATAGGTAAAGGTGGAGCCGAGGGAATACAGTGTCTATGTAAAGTAAATGAAGGTATAGGTTTAGCTTTAAAAGTAGAAGACGGTTCAAAAAGAGCAAAGCATGCTGTTAGTCTTCACTTACTAAAACAGTTAGAGTGGATATCTGACTTAAGAATTCAAGACATCGAAGAAAAGGTGTTTAATTTTCCTGAAGGAGTGCGACTTGAAGTTAAAGGTAAAGTAAAATTCCAAGAATCCTAAAAAACAGGAAAAATAACCCTTTCAGATGTATGCTATGTATATGTCGCGGGGTAGAGCAGTCTGGTAGCTCGTCGGGCTCATAACCCGAAGGTCGGAAGTTCAAATCTCCCCCCCGCCACCATTTAGAAGCAGCTTCAAAGCTGCTTTTTTAGTATTTGTAGTATTAAAGCAAATATAAAAATTAAGATTATATAGTATTGAAT
>LULU01000281.1_pt1 | contig 10522 bp, 8 predicted proteins | sample 729521 | NCBI WGS metagenome assembly LULU01 (sample SAMN03860281, study PRJNA289734) | marine metagenome | biome: seawater column; feature: ocean; material: water; isolation source: Red Sea water column Station 108 - depth 50m | place: Saudi Arabia: Red Sea | collected 2011-10-15 | depth 50 m | reverse complement strand
GTTTAGTTGGATCTCCTCCAGGCCATATTCGCCAACTATCATTATCAACGACATCAGATAAAACTAACGAATTATCCGATACTTTAAAACCAAGCTCAAACTTAATATCAACCAAATGTATAGGACCATCAATTGTCTTAATAGTTTTCCATTTGTCTTCAATAAGCTCAAAACTTGGAAGAATAATTTTATTAATAGCTATTTCTAATTCTTGATCAGACAATAATTTTTTGGTTTTCATCAAGCTTTTGCTTGTTATAGGTTGTTTGGCAGAAAATAACTCCCATTCTTCTCCAGTTTTAACAAAAGGATCCGTAAATACACCCTCTTCCCATTTTCCATCTTTTAAAAATTGTCTTCTCGCTTCACTCTCATCCATTTGAACAGGTTCTGCAACATGAGGAGGGATAACAACAGCTTGTTTATGAAATATTTCCCAAACTAAGTTTTCAAATTGATGAGGATTGCTTTTATCTTTTTCAAATTGAGTGTTTCTACTTAAATAACTTCCCCATGCATAGCGTCTAACAACAAATTCTAAAGGAAGCATATTGCAGTTGTAACTTAAAAGACTATTTGGCGAATCTTGTTCAATAAATGATGTTGCAATACCTGCCTTGCTTAGCATACTAAACACATTACTTGTTTGTTTTGTCTTTTGTATTCCAATATCTTTAATTTCCTCTTTCTTCGCTGCATCCCCACCTGTTAAAAAATCTTTTGTTACAATTCGAATGATATTTTGATCATTTGTTTTCTCAATAATTTTTGTTTTTCCTTCAACTAAAAAAGAATTACTCATCAATATATCTCCAACCAATATCTTTTCGATAATATCCCTCATCCCAATTAATTTGATTGATTATATTATGAATAGATTCTCTAATAGTTTTTAAATCTTTACCCGTACTAGAGATATTTAAAACACGCCCACCATTAGAGAGCCATTTGTTTTCTTTACGCATTGTTCCTGCATGAAATAGATAGTCATTTGTTGTTAAATTAAGATTTTCCAAATTATTAATTGGTGTTAATTTTTTATAATCCTCAGGATAACCATGAGCAGCCATTACTACTGTCATGGCATAATCATTTTTCCACTTAATTTTTTTTATTTCATTTAAGGTGCCTATCGCTGATGCATGAAGGAGTTCTAATAAATCTGTTTCTAATAGTGGAATAATTGCTTGTGTTTCTGGATCGCCGAAACGAACGTTGATTTCGAGTAAATTTGGACCCTTGTCTGTTAGAATTAATCCTGCATAAAACATTCCTTGATAGTTGATGCCTTGTTCAGCAAGATGTTGAACAATAGGCTCAACAAATGTTTTGGATAATTCATTCATTTTATTTGATGAAATAGAAGGAACAGGTGTGTAGGCTCCCATACCACCAGTGTTTAACCCTTTTTCTCCTTCTAAGATTTTTTTATGATCTTGTGCTGTTGTAAGTGGCAACACAAATCCATTTTTATCAACAAGTGAAAATAAACTTACCTCTTCACCAACTAAAAATTCTTCAATAACAACAACTGAACCAGCATCACCAAAAGAATTATCTTTAAAACATTTAATCAGTGCATCTTTTGCATCTTCTATTGTTTGGCAAATAATAACTCCTTTTCCTGCTGCTAAACCATCAGCTTTAATAACAAGAGGATAGGATTGGTTTTGACAAAAAATGAAGGCATCATCATAGTTGTCAAATACGTCATAAGCAGCTGTTGCTATATGTAATTTTTTACAAATATCTTTTGTAAACTTTTTTGATTTTTCTAGCTCAGCTCCCATTTGATCAGGACCAAAAACTAATATAGAATTGTCCATTAAAAGGTTTGATAATCCTTTAGTTAAAGGTAGTTCTGGACCTATTACCACTAGATCAATTTTATTTTCTAGACAAAATTGAAGAATAGCATCATGATCATCAACATCTGTGATAATTGAAGAAGCAATCTCACTGATACTATCACTTCCAGGAATACAATATAAATTAGAACAATTAGGAGATTGTTTTATGCCATAACATAATGCGTGCTCTCTTCCACCATTACCAATGACAAGAACGTTCATGAAAAAAAATAATTCATTAATTAATTATTTGAAGCAAGACTTAAGAATGAAAGTTTTTTTAAGCTTTCGTCATTCAAGTAATCTAAAGGTCTGACTGGATACTCTCCTGTAAAATAATGATCAGTAAATTGAGGATTATCATTATCTCTCTCATCATAACCAAGAGCTTGATACAGACCATCTAATGATAAAAATTTTAATGATTTAGCTCCAATATATTTACACATTTCCTCTAAATTTTTGTTTGCAGCTAATAATTCTTCTTGGGTCGGAGTATCAACTCCATAAAAATCAGGATATTTAATTGCAGGAGAAGCAATACGCATATGGACTTCTTTTGCGCCAAAATCATAAAGCATTTTTATTATCTTAGTGGATGTTGTTCCTCGAACCAATGAGTCGTCAATTAAAACAACTTTCTTTTTTTTAATAGAACTTTGGTTAGGATTTAGTTTTAACTTTACACCTAAACTTCTAATTTGCTGAGTTGGCTCAATAAATGTCCTCCCCACATAATGATTTCGTATTAATCCTAACTCAAAAGGAATACCAGACTCTTGACTAAAACCAAGCGCAGCAGGAACACCTGAGTCTGGAACTGGTACGACTACATCAGGTTTTATATCGGTTTCTTTTGCTAAGTATGTACCTAAATTTTTTCTATATTCATAGGCGGTTTTATTTTTTAAAATACTATCTGGCCGCGAAAAATAAATATATTCAAATACACATGGTTTGATTTGTTTTTTTGGAAAAGGTCTTCTACTTTCAACTTTATTATCTTTTATAACTACAACTTCTCCATTTTCAATTTCACGGATAAATTTTGCACCTATAATGTCTAGCGCGCAAGTTTCAGAGGCAAGGATAAATGCATTTTTAAATTTACCTAAAACAAGTGGTCGAATACCTAACGGATCTCTTGCACCAATCAACGTACCATTAGCAATAATTGATAAAGCATAACCACCTTGAATTTGCATTAAAGCATCAATAATTTTATTTAAAATATCTTTCTTTTTTGAACGAGCTACAAGCTGAACAATTGTTTCGGTATCTGATGTTGTTTGAAATATTGCACCTTCACGTACCATTTGCTCTCTTAAAAGTAGTGCATTAGTTAAATTACCATTATGAGCAATACTAATAGCTCCACCATGAAGGTCAGCATAAAAAGGTTGTATATTCCTTATTGTTTCACCGCCCGTTGTTGAATAGCGATTGTGTCCTATCGCAATTTTTCCCTTTAACTTGTCTAATGAGTGTTTCTTCGTAAAATTATCGCCAACCAATCCAAATTTTCTTTCTGAGTGATAGGAGTTGCCATCATAACTTACAATTCCACAACCTTCTTGACCACGATGTTGCAACGCATGCAAACCAAGAGCTGTTAAGGCAGCAGCATCCTTGGTTCCACTTATTCCAAAAACTCCACACTCCTCATTAAATCTGGGAACATGAGATTGCCTTATCTCGAATTTTTTTAGGAAATTTTGCCGATTTTTCATCTTATTGTTGTCTTGTTAAAAGTGTTTTTGCAACCATCTGTAATGCTCTTGGATAAACCTTATGCTCTTCTATCAATATTTTCTTTGAGAGTGATTCGGTATTATCTTTCTTCAAAATCTTTACTTTTTTTTGCAATATAATCTTTCCAGAGTCAATTTTAGCGCTTACGTAATGAACACTACAACCAGAATAGCTCGCTTTAGCCTTTATGGCCTGATCCTGAGCATTTAAGCCTTTGAAAGCTGGAAGATAAGATGGATGAATATTGATTAATCGCGATCGCCACTGCCTGACAAATTTTGAGTCTAAAACTTGCATAAAACCAGCCAAACAAATGATATCTATATTTTTTAGATACTTCATGACTTTGTTTTCGAAATTTTTTCTTGGAATAAAATGTATGAATGGAATTTTATTTTTTTTGGCAATAGTTAAACCTTTTGCTTTGGAATTATTAGAAACGACTAATTGAACTTCTACTAAACTTTGTTTTGTAAATGATGATTGTATTAGTGATTCTAAATTGGAACCTCTTCCCGATATGAAAATAGCAACTTGTAATTTTTTCAACTAATTGTGCACCTTGATGATTTGTTAACTTCTATTTTCCCAATTTCAAAAATATCTAAATTTTCATCTTTTATTAATTGCTCAAATTCTTTGTAATTATTTTTTGAAATAGTCATTATCAAACCTAATCCACAATTAAAGGTCTTCAACATTTCTTCATCTGAAATGTTAGCTAAACTTTGAAACCATTGGAAAATTTCTTCATCACAAATAAATTTTTTATCAATCCTTGCTGATAAATTTTCAGAGAGCATTCTTGGTGCATTACCAATAATGCCTCCGCCTGTTATATGCGAAATACCATTGATAAGATTTGTTGTTAAAATTTTTTTTAAAAAAGGAAAATATAATTTTGTTGGAGCCATTAAGGCAGCTGCATTTGTTTCATAAGATGATTTAAAATCTGTTTTTCCATGTAGATCTATATTTTTATCTTTTAAAACTTTTCGAATGAGAGAATATCCATTTGAATGAAAGCCCGAAGATCTAATCCCATATAGAAGATCATCTTCTTTCATGACATCTCTTTTAGGTAGAATTTTTTTTCTCTCTACTGCACCAACACAAAATCCAGCAAAATCGAAATCATCTTTTTTATAAAGCCCAGGCATCTCTGCTGTTTCACCACCAATAAGAGAGCAATTATTTATCTTGCAAGCTTCAGTGATGCTTTTCATAATTTTTAAAAAAGAATTTTTATCAATCTTGGAAGAAGCATAGTAATCTAAAAAAAATAATGGCTCTGCCCCATGGCAAAGAATATCATTAAGGCACATACCAACAAGATCATGACCCAAACCATCTAAAATGTCAGTTTCAATCCCTAGTAATATTTTTGTCCCTATGCCATCTGTACCAGAGACCAATAAAGGATCTTCATATCCACAATTTTTAAGATCAAAAATACCACCAAATCCGCCAATTTTATCAAAATTTCCGTTTCTGTTTGTTGATTTGCTTAGCTCAGAAATATCTTCAACAAGGGCATCTGTATTTTCTATATCAACACCTGCTTCTTTATATGTTGTCATATTTAATTAGTTTTAAACGAATCGTTAACGAGTAAACTATTAATATAGTAAATTAAGTTGATTCGTACTCATAATGACAAATACAATTCAAATTCTCTCCATTGAGAAGACAGGGAAAGAAAGTTCACTACAAAAAGAACACAATAATAAATCCATCAAAATTATAGATGGATATTTCTTTTCGAGAAATCTTGATGATCAAAAGTTTACTAAAATAAGTAAACTTATTTCTAATGACGTTTCTCAAACAATATTAACAAAAAAAAATGTAAATAAGGTTTTATCTAGTTATAGTAATTTTAACTGGGTTGTAGAAATAAAATTTTTACCAGGTGTAACTGATAATATTGCTACAACTGTAAAAGAAATAATCAAAGATAATCTTAAAAGTAGTTTTAAAAGCTTTGAACTTGGTTCAACAAAAATTATTTTAATAAAAGGAAGAAAAGAAGATATTACCAAAATATCTAAAAATGAAGCAAATCCCTTAATTCAAACAATTAAGATTTATCCATTTAAAAAATATTTAAATAATTTTAAAAAAAATCAATTTAAAATAGAAAAGGTAAAATTACCGAAAAAAAAATATAGTAAAAAAGAAATTAATTTAAATATTTCTGATCATCAACTCAGTCTTATTGGTAAACTTGGTATTGAAGAAAATGATAAATCTAGAAGGGGAACACTTGGCTTAGATCTGGAATCTCTAAAAGCCATAAGAAATTATTTTTCCACTATAAAACGTAAACCAACAGATGTAGAAATTGAAACATTAGCACAGACGTGGTCCGAGCACTGTAAACACAAAATATTTTCAGCTAAGATTGATGATATTCACGAAGGTATATTTAAAAAATACATTAAAGGCGCTACTGAAAAAATTATTCAATTAAGAAAAGATAATTTTTGTGTTTCTCTTTTTACGGATAATGCCGGTGGAATAGAATTTAATAAAGATTGGATTATTTGTCATAAAGTTGAAACACATAATACACCTTCAGCCTTAGATCCATTTGGTGGTGCAATCACTGGAATTGTTGGTGTTAATAGGGATTGTCTTGGATTTGGGAAAGGAGCAAAACCTATAGCGAATACGTATGCATATTATTTAGCAGACCCGAATAAGAAATATCAATTGTATCGTCAAAAAAATAAGGATCCAATGCTTCCAGCAAATTTTATTGCGAAGGGCATTATAAGTGGTGTTAGAGTTGGAGGAAATTGTTCAGGTATCCCTACCCCTCAAGGTAATGTGTATTTTGATGATCGGTTTGCAGGAAAGCCTCTTGTGTTTTGTGGAACAGTTGGGATTATTCCAAAAAAAATAAAAGGAAAATTATCACATAAGAAGAAAGCTAATCCAGGAGATATTATACTAATGGCTGGAGGTAGAGTGGGAAAAGATGGTATTCACGGTGCAACATTTTCTTCAGAGGAATTAGATCCTAATAGTCCAGTTTCTGCAGTACAAATTGGTGATCCAATAACACAAAAGAAAATGTCTGATGTCATCATTAGAGAATTGCGTGATGAAAATCTTTACTCGAGCATAACAGATAATGGAGCTGGAGGATTATCATCATCAATTGGAGAAATGGCAAAAGAGAGTGGTGGTTTTATAGTTAATCTTGAAAAAGTTCCCCTCAAATATAATGGTTTATATCCTTGGGAGATTTGGGTTTCTGAATCACAAGAAAGAATGACACTAGCAGTACCTCCAGCGAACGTAAAAAAAGTTATAAAGAGATTTAATGCAAGAGGTGTGGAAGCAACAATAATTGGTAAGTTTATTAAAAAAGAAAAAGCCATAGTAAAATACAATAAAACTGAAATTCTCAATTTAGATATGGAATTTCTTCATGAAGGTTATCCAAAATTAAATTTAAAAACATCTTTTCCAAAAATTAAAAAAGAAAAGAAAAAAATAATTAAGAAAAGTTCTTTGATAGATAAGCTACATAAACTTCTCTCTAGTCCAAATATTGTATCAAAAGAATTTATAGCCACGCAATATGATCACGAAGTACAAGCAACCTCCATTATAAAACCATTACAAGGCGAAGGCAGAGTTTTTGGAAATGCTACTGCTATTAAACCTCTATTTGATGATGAAAAATCAATAGCTCTTTCTCAAGCTGCTTATCCTCAGTACGCCGAAACAAATCCTTATGATATGGCTGGGGGCTCTATTGATACAGCATATAAAAATTTAATTGTAAGTGGTGCCAACTCAAAAAAAATTGCAATTCTTGATAACTTTTGTTGGTGCAGCTCCGATGAACCTGATCGCTTATATCAATTGAAAGAAGCAGCAAAAGCTTGTTATGATTATGCAGTTGCTTACCAAACACCTTTTATTTCAATTGGAGTGGTAGATAAAATTTCACACTTTACAAAAATGACACCCGATGATGGTGATATACTTTTAGTTTTAGGAAATACCCTTAATGAATTACAGGATAGTGTTTATTCCAAAATTATAGGTTATGAAAAATCAAAAAATCCAGTTGTAAATAGCAAGGATGCACTTCGCACATATAGAAATTTTGAAAAAGCTAATAAACTTGGAATTATAAATTCTGCAATTGGAATAGATTTGGGTGGAATTGGAATTGCAGTTACAAAGATGGCAATTGCTTCAAAGAAAGGTTTAACCATTGATTTAAAACTTAAAAATAAAATCTCAGTTGACCAATTTTTATTTTCTGAAACACAAAGTAGAATTCTTGTTTCTCTTAAAAAAAATAAGTTACCCAATTTTAAAAAAATATTTAAAGCTTCTGATTATACAATAATTGGTAAATGTACGGGCTCAGATGTAATTGAGTTTAAAGATAACAAAAAAATTATGAGAGGTAAAATTTCAGATTTTGCTAAGTCATACAAACAAAATATTAAAGGGTTATGAACGTATTAGTCTTATCAGGTTATGGTATTAATTGTGAAAATGAAACACTACATGCATTTGAAGTAGTAGGATTTAAAGGAAAAATTATTCATATTAATGATCTGATTCAAAATCCTAAACAACTTAATAACTATCAAGTATTCGCTATACCTGGTGGTTTTTCTTATGGCGATGATACAGGTTCAGGAAATGCAATGGCGAAAAAAATTATGACCAATTTGTATGATCAACTAACAGATTTTTCATTAAAAGATAAATTAATCATAGGTATTTGTAATGGATGCCAAATATTAATTAATCTTGGATTAGTTCCAAGCCTAAATAAAAAAGATCCAGAAGTAGCATTGATTGAAAATAAATCTGGTAGCTATGAGTGTCGATGGGTTGATGTAAAAGTAAGTAATAATAAATCACCATGGCTAGAAAATATTAGTACGCTGAACTTGCCTGTTGCCCATCAAGAAGGGCAATTTATGATACCTATTAATCTACTAAAAAGTATCAAAGCTAAAAACCTTATTGGCTTGCAATACATAAATAATCATAAAAAATTAGCAAAAGGTCAATTTCCTTTTAATCCGAATGGATCTAAAGATGATATCGCTGCGCTAACAAATCAAAATGGGAATGTTCTTGCAATGATGCCTCACCCAGAAAGAGCATTTTATCATTATCATGTTCCTAATTGGCAAAACAATACTTCTAAAAAATTCGGTGATGGGTATAAAATTTTTATGAACGCAAAAAAATTCTTTGCATAAATTATACTGCTATATCTACTATTTTTTTCATCACAGTTGGCATTCTAGAGCTAGAATAAGAAGATTTCTTTATCCAATTACTTTTTGATAATTTTGCTTTTTTAACATTGCCATAAAAAATTTCTGTTTCTAAATCAAAATGACTAAATGAATATTCAAATGAGCCTTTAGATTGTAATTTTGTTTTTATTTTTTGTATATCTTGATCAGTGGTTAATAATTTCTTATTTTTAACCCAGACATCATTTGGTACTTCAAGCATAGAGGCCAACATTCCTTTATTTGGTCTACTTCGTACTAGGATTTCATTCTTTTCATTCACAATTACGTAAGCTCTTGTGTACTTTATTGGCTTATTACTTTTCTTTTTTTGTTTAAAAGGAATTTTTTGCTGTAAATTCTTTTTATATGATTGGCAAAATTTATTAATTCCACAAATATTACATTTAGGGTTTCGTGGAGCATATAACCTAACCAAAATTCTCTCAATATTAGCATCAAGTGGCATAACTGATTGATTAAATCCTATTCCAAGAATTGCTTTTGCTGTGTAATCTCCAATACCAGGAAGTTGGATGAGTTCGTCATAAGTTTTTGGTATGTTATTTTTAAAATTTTTATGAATTATTTTTGCAGACTTTAATAAATTTCTTGCTCTTGAATAATAACCAAGGCCTGACCAGAACTTTAAAATATTTGGTTCTGAAGTTTGCGCTAATTTATTTAGTGAAGGCCATTTTAAAATAAAATCATTAAATTTATTTTTTACGGTATTTACTGTTGTTTGTTGGAGCATATACTCACTTACAAATACAAAGTATGGATCAGGTAAATTGAGAGTATTTTTCTTCCGCCATGGTAAATTTCTGGCATTCACTGAATACCATTGAAGCAAAAACTTTATTACTTGTGTTTCGTGTTTAAACATATTGCTTTCATATTTAGGTACTATAAATTATTTATGCATATGGACAAAAAAAATTTAAAACAAAAAAGAACATTTGTTCCACAATCTATTGGCGATACTCTGAGGAAGGTAAATAGAAAATTTTCCTCTAAATATAATCGTACAGAATTTGTAATTAACTCCAAATGGCCTGAAATTGCTGGTAGTTATTTTAAAGAATATTCAGAGCCATTAAATGTTTCAAGGGTGCGTGATTTTGAAAATGATTTAGGTGAGACAGTATATAAAAATTATCTAAATGTGAGTGTTGCTCCAGCCGCAGCCATTGAATTTCAACACTTTAAGGACACTATAATTGAAAAAATTAATACTTATTTTGGCTATAAAGCTATAATAGACTTGAGAATTCATCAAAATTACATACCTAAATATACTCATATGAAACAAAGTAAGAAAAAACAAATAGATAAAGATGACATAGAATTTGTTAAGCAAAACGTTAAAGAATTTCAAAATTCCGATTTAAAAAAATCGCTATTAAATTTAGGTAATAAAATTACAACTGAGGACAAATAATGAAAATTAAAATTTTATTTATTTCTATTATACTATCACTACTTTTTATTAATGCCAAAGCAGCTGAAAATTCAATACTAGATGTTAAAGATAATGATTTTTATATTGGAGAAGAAAATGCTCCAATCACAATTATAGAATATGCTTCAATGTCTTGTAGTCACTGTGCAGATTTTCATAATGATACA
>LULU01000168.1_pt1 | contig 10714 bp, 7 predicted proteins | sample 729521 | NCBI WGS metagenome assembly LULU01 (sample SAMN03860281, study PRJNA289734) | marine metagenome | biome: seawater column; feature: ocean; material: water; isolation source: Red Sea water column Station 108 - depth 50m | place: Saudi Arabia: Red Sea | collected 2011-10-15 | depth 50 m | reverse complement strand
GGATATTAAAGTGCTGGAGAACTTGGGAATTATCCAGACCAAAGTGAATCTACATGGGCTAAATATATAGACCATCCTGCTTGTCAAAATTTTGTAAAGTTTACATTAATATCTAGACATAATAACGCTTATGACCACCAAACTTGGAATCCTGCCCCAATATATCTAGAAACAGAAACAGCAGGAACTGATGATAAAAGTGTTCATATATTTGAAAGAGACGGAACCAACACTGCTGCGTATTGGAATTATGGAACCCCAGCTACAATACAAAAAGATGATTACAATTCAAGTATGATAGATAGAGATGAATATATATTAAAAGATTCATCTAATATTAATACAATGGCTGCAGATGTAAGCGATGGAATAGTAAGAAGAAGAAAACAAATATTTAGTACAGCTAGCGCCTCTTATGTAGACCCTGGCGCATTAACAAGAACAACTGGTAGTATGGGAGCAGATTTACGAAGCGGAACTGCACATACTGGGACTGCAAAAGATTATGGTAATAATACATTTTTTACGCCTGTTCATGGAGTTGATATATTTGCATCTCATCCATTTAGTCTAAGTAAAAATGCTAGCATAGCTCGATTACAAACTCATGCTGATTACGGTCAATTAGTTAAAGTTTCTGTTCACAATGTTGATTTTTGGCAATTAGTTGTTAATGTTAAACTATTAGTGTTTAATAGCGCTGCTGGAATAACAACTTCTAATGATTATGAATTTTTTAAAAATAGAATAAACATAAACTATCAACCTAGTGGAGAAACTCAAAATATAATTTTTGACACTAGCTTGCATGGTACATAGGAAATAATATGGCAACAGTACAAGAACTATTAAAACTAAGAGAGGGCGGAGTTGGACAAGCACGCTCTGACGTTGATTTTTTACTAAAGCAAATACGACAAAGAATGCAAAAAGCTCAAACGGAAGACAGGCAACTTGCAGCGCGAGTTCTATTGCTAGCGGTAAATCTCCTGCGATTAGTTTAAAAGAAACGTTTAATCCTTTTAGTAAGAATTATGCTAGAAATTTAAATGTAGAAAAAAGTAACGAAATGTTACAAGGTTTAAGAAGAAACGTAAATCAAGCAATCCCATCGGCTCAAGCTGAAATGTTGCCTGACCAAAAGCTTGGCGCTATGCCAGAATTTGGCGATTATTCAAATTTAGAAAAAGCACCCGCTTTGACAGAAACTGCTGGAGTACAAGGGATATTGCCAGAAGGTGTTCAAAGAATATCTGGAAATACAGCATCCCCTAATGTTATTCAAGATGCTATGGAGCAAGCAAGGCAAAGAATGGGCAGTAAGAACACAGAAGGAGTAAATATGATTAGGGAAAGGCTAAATAGAATGCTAGACGGCTCTTTGTCTACCTCTCCATCTGGAGTAAGCGCATCCCCAATACAAAGCCCTGGTTTAGAATCTGGAACATTGGAAGGCGCTGGTAAACTTGGAATGGCGGGAAAAGCCTTAGGCGGAGTTGGAAGTGCGCTAAGTCTTGGTTCTGGAATAAAAGATATAGCAAAAGGAAAAGGAGACCTTTCAGCGGTAGCAAAAACAGCAGGAGGAGCTTTAGGTTTAGCTAGCACACTTGGTCTTGCCAACCCCTTACTTGGTTTAGGGTTTGGTCTTTTAAGTAAACTTAGTCAAAGGAGATAGATATGGCAAAATGGCACCCAGCGTCAGGTAAGTGGGGAATATTTGGAGAAACTTCTGGTTCAAAAGAAGCAAAAAAATCATTACAAAGAATTGACCAAGCTATTGCTGACCTTGAAGGTAGGGAACAAAATATTACTGGATATTATCAAGAAATGGGAAAATTAGAGCAAGACGCTTTGCAACGAAAGAAGTTTAGTGAATTAGAAAACTTTCTTGACCAATCTTATAATATAAGAACAGAATCAGAAGAGCGAGCATCTAAAACTGGATTTGCAAATATGTTTGACCCTAACGCGGAAATGGCTCAAGAAAAATTAAAAAGACAACGCGAAAATTTGATAGCAGAAACAGACTACCAATCTCAGTTACAAAGATTGAACTTAGGGCAAAGGCAACAAACAGACTTGTTTGCTTTGGAAGATTTAATAAGAAACTTGCAATTTGAAAGAGAAAATTATTCATAGGAACTAGTTATGGCATATAGAGACCCAACATTTAACGCAAATGTACTTACCGATTTATTAAGCACATATTTAACGCATAAATCTGGTGAGCGTGAAAAGTATTATAAAGCTGAGCAACAGGCAAACAAACCTCAATATAGAACCGTAGACGGAAATTTAGTAGAAATTGGCAGAGGCGGTCAAGTAAGAACTTTAATGTCAAAACAGCAACAAGAAAAAGAACCTAAGTTTGAAGATTTTACTAAAGACGGCATTACATATAAAGGTCAGTTTATGGGTAAAAATTATACCCAAACCCCAGAAGATATAGAAGTTGGTATGCCAAAGTCTTATCAATACACAGGTTTTAGTGACACTCGATTTAAACCAGAAGACAAAGACAAAAGAAAAAAAGAAATAGAAAATAAAGATATTGAGAGAATGATTTCTGACCGCAAAACATTAATAAGAAGAAAAAATAAAAATTATGATTATTTTGATTTAGAAATGATGAAAGCAGGAATGATGCCTAAGGATTTTACAAGCGAAGACCAAGAAAGACTTGATGCTATAGAAAAAAAATTAGTTGAAAAAGGTTTTGATATATTTGGGCAAGAAAAAAAGTTAGATAGCCCTGTTGCTCCTAAGGTTGAAAAAGGAAGTTTCTGGGAATAATTATGTCTCAAAATGCTCAAAAGCTATTTAACTATTTACAGGAAAACGACCCTAACCCAGAAGTCTTTGGAGACTTTAATGTTTTTGCTGAACAATTAAAGGACCCAGAAAAAGCAGAAAAACTTAGAAATTACTTAGGAAACGAAGAGGTTTTTGGCGATTCTGCTACGTTTTATAATAAAATAAATGAAGAAAGCATTAATCAAATGCAAGAACCGTTGTCTGTTGAACCGCTTATTGAACCTGATATGCAAATTCAAAAAAGAAATTTTGATGTTACAACAGTAGATAGTTCTGACCAAATATTGCAAAATGAATTAAATACTCCAGATTCATCTTCTGCTGTATTAAACCAAATTACAAACCCTGATTACGAAACAAGTCAAAAAATAGATAGTTCTGACTATGGATATTTTCAAATAAATGATAAGGTTTGGAATGATACATCAATGTCTATGTTTGGCAAACCTGTTGGAAATTTAAATAATGCTGAAAATATTGCACTAGCATCACATATTGAGAAAAAAACTCCTCGTTCTTGGAATAATTGGGTAGCGTTTAATAAAGGAAAACACAAAGATTTTGATGAAATAACTGATGAAGAAATTGTAAATACATATGGAGTTCCAGTTGATGTATTAGATTCTATTAATCAATCATTTGACGACCCTGAAACAGCTAAAAAAGTTATGCTAGCAGAGTCTGGGGGAGATTCAACAGCTATTAATATTAATTATACACCCCAAGAAGAAGGAAGTGAAACTGTATCTCCAGAAGTCTTACAGCAAAGCCAGCAATTAATACAACAGTTTCAACCTCAATTTGAAACAGCAGAACCAAGCTCTAGTGACGTTGTTACGGAAATGGAAAGGCAAGAGTTTCCTACTTTTGGTTTAAGCGGAACTCAAATTGCTCCTTTTATTCAAGAAAAAACAGAAGATTTTGGAAGGTGGTTAACTGACCTTGATGACTCTAAATGGGAGTCAAGGGAACTTAAAGAAATAAAACCGTTTGTAGAGCTAAGTGTTAACGCGTTAAGTAGAGTTGCAGAATTACCTGGTTTAGCCATTGATATTCCAACTTCTTTAATGGCAACCCCTGAAGAAGCTATAATTGGTTTATTAAAATTTATACCTGAAGAATTTAACAATCTTGTTATGGCTACAAATACAGTTGACGTTTTAAATCCAATTTTAGCTGTAGCAGGATATGATTTTTCAAAAGAAGAACTTGAGAAAATGCGTACTGAAGCCCAAAAACATATTTACGATACTGGCGGAGTTTATACCTACTTTGCTGCGTCGGGGCTTACTCATTTAGGAAAGAAAACTTCAGGGGTAATTGAAAAAAATAAAGAATTTAGAGATGTTGTTGAGCTAGCAAACGATAGACCAGCTATGGGCAAAGTAACTCCAGAAATGCAAAAAGCAGTTGAAACTTTAAAGAAAAATGCAGAGCTAAAAGAAAAGGCAGAGATAACAAAAAACAATCAACTACTTACCGATTACATGGAAAAGTGGGAAGTTGAAAATAAAGTTGAAAAAGCAAATGTTGTTTCAGAGCAATTAGAATTAAAGTTAGAACCTTCAACAAAAACTGTTGGTCCTTCAAAGCCTTTGTCTAAGTTGGAAGCTAGAAAGCTAGAAACTCAAAAACAAAAAGCTGAATTAAAAAAGAAAAAAGCTGTAAAGCAAGAAGCTAAGTCTACTGAAATAAACCTTGAAAGAGATATACCTAGTCCAACAATAGAAACAAATAAAATTAAAAAAGAAGTTCAAAAGGTTGAGAAAAAAGTAGAGTCAATTACTAAAAAAATAAAAAAGCAAAAACAAAAACAAGTAAAACCCAGCCCTACGGAAGTTGTTCAAGAAATAAAAATAGAAAAATCTTCAGATTTGGGCAAAGCAAAAAATCTTGAGCCAATAAAAGGAGAGCCTGCTAAAAGATACAATTCAAAAGAAAAAGTTGATGCTTATATAGAAGAAAAGCTAGGAGAATATGTTGGGCAAAATGTTGTTGCTAACTATGGAAAATTAAAGAATGGTAATTATATAGTTAAAATTTTTAAGAAGACAAAAGAGCAACCTCTACCTACAACTGCAACAAAACGACCTGGTGCAAAGATTGAAAAAGAAACTGGTCCTGAAATTGTGGGTAAAATGCGAGACCCAAGAAGCTTAAAACGCAGAATCCAAAATGAAGATATATTGGTTGAAAAATATGAAGCTCAAATATCCGAATTAGGAAGAAGCACAAAAGAAAGTTTAAAAGAATTAAATAAATTAAAAAAACAATCTCTTGAAACGGGAGTTAGGTCTCCTAGGGAAAAGTTATTAAAAAACTCTATTGATGCTGCAAATGCTTTAATTGAAAAAACTCAAAGAGAAGTTCAAAGTTTAAAAACAACCAAAGAGTTAATGAAAGACATTGTTAAAAATATTGCACGAAGAAAATCAAAAGGTCAAATTGGTGGCGATGCTAAAAGAACTGCAAAAGAACGAATTGAAATAGATAGAATGAATAGAGAGCTTGCAAGAGACATTAATCTTTTGTGGGAAAAAGGCAATACAGGCGCAAAAAAGACTCAAAAAGCTTTAATAAATTACCTAAAAGAAAATAACGCTCCAAAAGTATTGGTAAATCATGTTAGAGATAATTTTAAAGAGCTGTACGATTATACTGCGATAGAAAACATGAAAGTTCTCGCAAATGAAATAAATGCTGAGCTACCTCAAAGTCAAGGCGAAGTAAGGGGGACAAGGACAGCTACAAGAACTAGGGATGAATACTTTGATAATTTAAGAGTTGACATTATAAGTGGTAAACAACCTAATGAAGTAAAGTTTTCCCAAGTCGATTTGATGGAAAGTTTAACTAATAATATTGGTGGAGAAAAATCAGCAAAAGCAAAAGGAACTAGAACTCTTGCAGACATTGAAAGAGGTACTAGAGAAAAAAACAATATGGCAAAAGTATTCCATGAGCTTGAGACTGGAAAACTTTCGGTAGAGGCGTTGCCAGAACTTCAAGCAGGTCACATACATACTACTGCTACTCTTTTAGAGGAATTTGCTAAAAATAGAAATCCTGCTACTAGGGAATTATTAATAGAATCACTTTTGGCAACTAAGTCATACATATCAGAACCTGCAAGAGCGCAAAGAAATTTAAGAGATTTACAAGCAGAAGGAATACGAAACTGGAAAGAATATGAACAGTTTTTTAATAATGATGCTACATTAATTGAATTAATGAGAGATGTATATGAAGGTAAAGAAGTAAAAAGAAGTAGATTGTTTAAGCTAGCAGAATGGGGAAGAAATATGAAGCTAGCAACAGGTTCTTCTTTAGTAAGAAGTTTTGCGGGAAACACAATGTCTAGCGTAGATGCCTATGCTAGAATGCCTTTTGAATTTGGCGCTGACTATTTAATTAGAAAAACAAGTGGCGCTTTATATGAGTTAACTAATGGCTATTATGGAAATTTAAGCCCTAATCAAATGAGTAGATTAGAAATTGGCGCACAGTTTGCTGGTTACCGTGCGGGATTTAGGAAAACAGGTAACTTATTGTATGATATGCTAATGGAAAATGACCGCGCATTGAGAGAAAGCCCGTTTTTCCAAAGAGAAGGGTTTACCTATAAAGATATAAAAGGCAAAAAAGGTGTAATTATTAGAACACCTCAAAGAGCGCAAGGTATGATTGATATTATGTATCGTGTTCCTATGACAAATGCCTATATGCACCGTTACGCTGTTCGACAGGCAATTAAAGATGGTTATAAAACAAAAACAGAAATTTTACAAAGGGCAAATGAAATTATAGAAACACAATCTTTAGATGCTAAATTTATGGAGCAAGCTAGAAAAGATGGAGAATATGTAACATTTCAGCGAGAATTAAAAGGTATTGGTGCTTGGGCAAATAAGTTAAGAACTGGAAATACTAGAGGAGCTGCGGTAACTCAAATGCTAGTTCCATTTTTTAACACTGCTGGCAATTTATTTAAATATACGCTAGAACACACTCCCCTTAATGTATTTATGAAAGATTTTAGGCAGGGTTTAGTTGAAGCTTTTAGCAGAGAGGGTGCAGGAAGTAGAAAGCTAGCAACTGAAGTCGGAAAAATATCTACTGGTCTTGGTACTATGTATTTATTAAACGAATTTTTAGTTGAAAACGCTATGGGCAACCTTACGGGTGATTGGTCAGATATGTCCGCAGAGGAAAGAAACATGAGGACTGTAGATGGTCAGCAAGAATATGCTTTAAAATTAGCAGATGGGAATTGGGTTAGCTATCGTGGATTTGAGCCTATGTCAAGTTATTTAACGTTAATTGAAGCGTTACAGAGAACCGAAGAAGATGCGTATGCCAGTGATGAAAATATAAAAAAATATGGAAATATGGTAAAGGATGTGACTTTTGAATTAGGTAAATCGTTTGCAGAAAATCCATTTCTTGCAGGAACTGGAGATTTATTTAAGGCAATGCACGGCAGAAAAGATTGGTTAGACTTTTTGTTTAACTTTGGAGCTGGAATGACAGTTCCAGGTACATATAGACAATGGCTTAGTGTTGTTGACCCTGTTAGAACAAAAAGATTTAAGCTAGCAGATTACGATGAAAATACAAATTATATAGAAATATTAGAAAGCCAAGCAGAAAGTGTGTTACCTTGGTTTATAGAGGGTAGCAACCTGCCAGCGCTAGACCCATTTGGTAACGAAATACCTAAACCAGACCCTGTTGGTGGTTTGCTAGCATGGAGGGAAACACAACCCAAAAATGACCCAGTATATAAAGAAATACAAGAAATTTATTTTGACCAGGGAAAAGGTTTTAAACCTGCTAGCGCATTTTTTACTTCCTCTGATTTAGCAAAAATAAAACTAACCCCAAATGAACACCATGCGTTAATTCAAGCATCTGGGCAAGAATTGTATAATTTTTTATCAAAAATAGTACAAACGGAAGAATACCAAAAAATTCCTCCAGCAATACGAAGAAAAAAAATTAATGAAATGAAAGAAAAATATATTAATACATATAGAAAGCTTTTATTTACAAAAGATTTAGCTGTTCCAAGTGCAATTATGAAAGCTAAAGAAATAAGCGGTGAATTTCAAACTCCAGAAGATAGAGAAAACTACCTAAAGGAAATGCGAAGTCAAATTCCACCGCGAACAGTAGATGAAATTTTAAATGAATATATGCAATAATTCCCTCATTTTAGTGTAACATTTTTGTAACATTCCTTCTTAAATTCTCCTATATTTAATAATTGATGCGCCCATGTCAGCCATTCTCGGGCGGTAAGGCGCACAAACAAGCAAGGAGAATATTATGGCTAATTATTTGCCATCCAAGTCACACCAGAAAAGTGTGGTTGAATCTTTAAACGCAGATGTATCTGCTGGTTGGACCGTTTCTAGCGCGCTAACTATTTCTAGCGCAGCTCACGCATATAAAACTTTATCCGCAGACACAAATACAATATTGGTGTACTCTGCTTCAGATGTTTACATGCGATTTGACCAATCAACTAGCGACACAATTTCTACTGCTAACGATATTATTATTCCTGCTGAAACTTTAATGAGTATTCGAGTTCCCCTGGGGCTAAAAGCTAGCTCAACAACAGCAATTACAGTTCATTTTAAGCAGGTAACTAGCGTTAGTGCAAAAACTTTAAGATTAGTAGAGGCATAAAATGTTTAGGTCAATAACAAATAATGTATCAAAAAATTTAAGTGCAGGTGGAGAACTATCGGGTGATGTAACTATTACGGGTGATTTATCGGTAACTGGAAGTAGTTCTATTACAGTTAATGAAGTAATACAGGGTACATCAACAATAGATGTTAATAATGCAGAAGCATTACTGGTTAGAAAAGATGGAGATGGTGGTGATGTATTTATAGTAGATACCACTAATTCGGAAGTACAAATTGGTAGTGCCGCAAGCACTGGGCTACTTCAAATTACAGGTGATGCTTATAATGGAGCAGTTGATGTAGACCAATTTAAAGCAATAACAATGATGATTGATGGAGATTCATATTGGGCTCAAAAAGCACAATTAAAATTAGGTAGATGGGAAAATGCTTCTGGAAGTCATTCAAGGTCATCTTTACAAATTGCTTTGGCTCATGCAAATGTAGCGGATGATGCAGATGCAGATGTTAATGTTATGACTTTACTTTCTTCTGGAAATGTTGGTATTGGAAGTGGAAGTAGCTCGCCAGCAACTCCTCTTCATGTTGCAGATGATGGTTCTGCTAATGGTATAATGTCAAATCAGATAGTAAGAATAACTCCAGCAGATGCAAACAATGGTTTAAATATTGGTTCAGACGGTACAGATGCTATGATTGGTGTTACAAATAATGATACTGATTTACATTTCTTATCAAGAACTGGTGGTACATATAGTAAAAAAATGACAATTAATAACTCAACTGTAATTATAGGTACTCACAATTCAAATGCCCATCGTTTAGCAATAGAATCAAGACACGCAACTGTGCCTTATGGTCAGTTAGTGGCTGGAAGCTCAGACCAAAATCAAGCAGTTGGATTCCAATTTACTGTCAGAGATAGTGATGGGTCTGAAAGAGATAAAATGTTTCTTACAGATACAGGTTTGGGTATTGGAACAAGCACGATAGGTTCAATATTGGATGTTGTGACTACTTCAAATTCCGATTATCCACTTTTAGTCAGAGGTGATATTGATAACGATGGTGGTTATACAGGAATAGCTTTTAGTTATAATGGTGGTTCAGGAGCATCCAGTTATAGAAAAGCAGGTATTCATGTTCAAGGTACTTCGAGTACTATTGACCCAGAAATGCACTTTTTAATTAATTCTGATGGGGGAACAACTAACGCTACTATTGCCGATGCTGTATTGAGTTTAAAACAAGGTGGCAATATTGATGCTAATGCTAACTACATAGTAAACGAACAAGGCAGACAAAACCATGTAGCCAATACAATGTCCTCTCCATATTATAGATTTGATGGTGTAGATGATAAAATAGAAGATTCTGATTTTGGAGGAGCAAACTTTAGTGCTTCAAGTGGTTCTATCAGTTTATGGGTAATGTCGCATGATAGAGATAATCCTTCTCTACAAGGTGTAGTAACAAATGGTTCAACAAATTCAGATAGACACGATTTAAATATTAATAGTAATAGATTTGAATATACAGTTGGTAACGGCAGTAGTGTTTCTCAATTATTTCAATCGGGTACAATAACAGAAAACGTTTGGTATCATGTTGTTGTAACTCGTGAGTATGATGGAACAGATACATTATTAAAAATGTATATTAACGGAGTATTAAATGCAAGTAGCACAGTATCCTCTTTTGTTCAAAGTACTGTTGAAAATCCTTTAATTATTGGATACTTAAATAGTAGTAGATATTTTAATGGTCAGATAGCTTGTGTTCGAGTATGGAATCATATTCTTTCAGCAACCGACGTAAAAGATGATTATAGTGGTGCAAGTGTACCTTTTAAATACAAAGGTGCAAATCAGACTAATTTATTGGGTAGTCTTGATTTTAATTCTGGTTGGACAAATGTAAGTAGCAACATGACAATTAATAGTGCAAATAATATAACTGCTGGTGCTACTAATTCATTAATATTAAAAAATTATGGTGCATTAACTGCTGGAAAAAGTTATCGTGTTAGAATAGCTGGTACTATTGATAGTGGAGTTTTAAAAGTTCAAGATGTTAATGGAAGTTCTAACATATTAACAACTACATCTTCAACATTTGATGAAAGCGTAGAATTTACATATCCAAGTGGTTCAACAAATAGACAACCGATAGCAATTTTAATTGCAACAAATGGTGCAACAGCAAATATAACTCACTTTAGTTACACTCAAATCGGTGCA
>LULU01000129.1_pt1 | contig 10876 bp, 7 predicted proteins | sample 729521 | NCBI WGS metagenome assembly LULU01 (sample SAMN03860281, study PRJNA289734) | marine metagenome | biome: seawater column; feature: ocean; material: water; isolation source: Red Sea water column Station 108 - depth 50m | place: Saudi Arabia: Red Sea | collected 2011-10-15 | depth 50 m | reverse complement strand
GATATAATGTGTTCTCTATCACCCTCTGGTGTTATACCTTTTACCGTGTCGTTCATTACGTAACTCCCCGCTCTCGACGTCTATAAAGTTGTTCAGTCGGTCCTAAATATACACTCTCAGCATCTGTAAGTCCAGTGGTTGCACTCGCTTGGTTCGTTACATTTACAGGCGACACTGTAGGTTGTGGTGTGTCTGGTAGTGGTGGCACTTGTGGTTCCGGTGCCTCTGCTGTCTGTTGTGGTGCAACAACAGGTGCCGCAGATGTTTGATCTGGTTCTTTCATTTCTCTTTCAAAGTCTTCGAACTTCATTCTTTTCCAACGTCTTTTTGCACTCTCTAGTTGTGTAAAAGGTAAAAACTCTGATCTACTGAATATCTCATCAGGATTACCTCTTTTTATGTTTTCAAAACGACCCTCAAGGGCATCCTCACTGTAGGACAGAGGTGTGTAGAAACCTCTTAAAATATTTTCTGCTGTTGATTTACCCACACGATCCTCTAAAACTTTTCTCATGTCAGCATCACTCATAAAACCACTTCTCTTTGCAGCTCTGACTAGTTTAAAAAATTCGTATTGCTCTCTAAATGCCTCTTCGTTTTGATCGTTGTATTCTCTTACAAGTTGTGCAGCTGTTCTAAAATCTGGTCTGAAGAAATCCTCTGCTACCTTTGGCTCTCTGAAAGAACTTTTTAAATTACCAATCTTAAATCTGAAAGAGCCTTGCGTATCAATTGTAACGGCAGAGCCACCAAAAAGTTTAAACACTTCATCCTCTGGTTTGATGGGTTGACCCGTGCCTGTAAGCATCCCAGCAAAAGATCTGTATAAATTTTGTAGTGTTCTTACAAACCCAGGGTTAATTGTCTCAAACGTGTATGCAAACATCTTGTCAAATTTTTCTACAGTGGTGTCTGTATCAGCATATATTCTAGAACCTGTTTTTGTTCTACCGCCCGTCAAGAAAGTTAAGGCAGGCTCGTAACCAATCGCTGTTCCTAACAACGTACCGCCAGCCAAGTCAGCAAATGGACCTGTGTAGTTGTATATATCTTTAAACATATCTGTTTCTATTTTATCAGGATCTAATTGTTCTCTCTGTGTAAACATTCTGTTGATTAAATTACCTGTTGTTGATGTAATTAAATCGTATGGGAAATATCTAGAGTTATCGAACACTTTTACAACACCGTCTTCCATTGGTTCTAGTGGCACCAAATCACTGTATCTCATGAACTCAGGTGCAAAGTATTCTTTGAGGTCACTTAATTGTTGACTGTCAAGATTACTCATGGCTTGACCAAGATACGTAACACCAGCTCCTATGCCACCGTATGTTATGTATTGACCTATAAGTGTTCTGTATCCAAGCTCTCTTAATGTTGGATTGTTTGACATAATATGTTTTGCAGCCAGAGCCGACGTCGTGAACGTTGTTCTGAGTATCTCTGCTGGGAAAGATACGAAGTTACCAATAAAAGGCACACGTCTGATAAGTTGTATGGCTTTTGGAACTTTACTGTATGTTGGATACGTATCTCTAACTAAAGTTGCAGCGTATTGTTCAATGCCCTCTTCTAAAGTTTTTGGATTTATGTCTACCTTAAATGTCTGTTTGTATTCTTTGACAAGTTCATCAACGTTTTTAAAACCATTTTTAAGTTGTGACATTACAAACTCGTGACCGTACCACTTCCATACGTTATCACCGCCCGCGTACAACCTGGTTGCTGTTTGTGAAAGTCTGGTATTATCTATTCGTTCTGCTAATTCACCAAAAGATTTAAACTTAGCTTTTTTCAAATCTTGTAGTATGTCTTTTAATTCTGATACAACAACGTTTTCATCCAAAACACCAAGCTCTATCTTTCTTGTTATGCGGTCAATAAGTTGTTGTTCATCAGCTATTCTACCTGCACCAAAAATGTCATCCAACATAATTTTAAATGCGTCTTGCACAGAAGCTGCTCCACCAATGTGACCACTTTGTAGTGGGAAAAACCCTGCAGAACCAAAGTTACGTGTTTGTGTGGCTGGTGAGTATACAGTTTTACCTGTTTGCACCATGGCTTTGTAAGCAATCAAACTTTGATACAAATTATTTTTAAGCAAACCATCTAACAGACCACTGCTGCCGACGATAGAGTTCACGATATCTTCGCTGCCATAAGCTTGTGATATTTGACTGTCTAATTTACCAAGACCAGGCAGTCTTGGTCCCACTAATTTAGGGTTGATCACCCCTGCTGCTATGGCCTCCTCTGATGATCTAAACAACCATCCCTCATCCAAACCAAGTTTTGTTAATTTATTGTACATTTGTAAGTTGGCTGTCTGTGATGCCAAGTCTGTCGCTGTCATCATGACAGAACCTCTTAAAGTATTTTCTTCACCCATTAATTTTCTGATAACTGCAGGTAGTTCCTCACCTGTTTGCACAACCAGGTCATCCATTTTTAAATTTTGACGTGCTATAAAGTTTAAAACATCAAGAGGGTCTCTGTTATCAGCCTTGCCTCGTTGCAACATGCTCTCTACTTGTTTACGTGCAAACTCTTTGATAGCCACATCTGTTGGTTGGTTGCTTGCTCTTATGGCTGCTTCAACCATGTTTTCGTTTTTGTTTATTCTATCAACCATAAAGTCTACAGCTCTATCAAATGTTTGTTTATCTGGTCTGTATAGTGGGTTTGTAAACGTAGCAAACGATGCTCTCATGTATTGTCTTAGATTAGAGTTTAAGAAATCTTTCAACCCTGCGCCTTCAGGCAACACATCCGCAAACTCTCGTTTTATTTGCATAAATGTTTTATTCAACGCTTCTGCACTTTCTTGTAGTGGTTCAGGTAAATCTGCTTTTTTAATTTGACCCTTCATGTATGCCATAACTTGGTCAAGATAGTATTGTTGTTTTGCAGGTGACGTTGTCTTAGAGTTGTAATCTTTTAGAAAACCAGTTGCTAAATCGTACGCACGCACCTCTACAGAGTCTAGTTGTTTTTCAACTTTTCTGGACAAAGCTTTTATTTTTCTATCTGTTTGCCCTGTGATAAAAAATCTGTTTGCTGATTGGTTAGCGCTGTCTCTAAATAAAGACAAGAAGTTATCAAATCTTCTAAGATTTCTTTCTACGGGATCTGATGATGTCACCTCAAACATTCTCCAATCTTTAAAATCAGGTAATTGTTTTAATGTAGGTGTGCCCATAAGTCCTATGGCAGCTCTTGAAAGAACATCTTTGCCTAAAAAACTAGCACCTAAACCCAAAGCTTTTGCTCCCAGTTGTCCTGTTTGTGCAACCACTGGTGTTCTTGCTAATAAATAGGATACGGGTTTGATACCTAAATAATTAACAGCTTGTAGGCCTTTACCAGCCACATATGCTGATGGTTTTATAACACCATATTTTGTAGCTTTAAATAATGCTGGACCAACTAGTGGAAACATACCGGCAACAATCGCACCGTCTGCACCAAAACGTAATCTGTTTGTAAAGTTAGCTACTTGCAGTTCTCTACCTGATAAATTAGTTGTGTCTATGAAATCGTAGCCAAGTGTTTGATCCAAGAACAACGGGTCATCAGCAAATTCTCTTGATACGGTGTTGTATTGACTGCCACCAACAAACTCACCGATAAAAGCAGATGGTGCTACAGCGCCAACTCTTTTAGCAACGTTAGATATGGTTGTTGCTGCTTTTTGTGCGCCTTTCATGCCGTACGTTGATCTGGTAAATAAATTTATGCCTGTGGTTTTTTGTAAACCTTTTCGCATAAAGTTTACAAACTTCAAACCAATACCAGACGGCACACCAAACTCAACAAGTATAGAACCAGCGTTACCTAAAAATGTTTCAGGGTCAGTAAATGCGTGCTTATCGTACTCTGTTTTTAATCTTTCTTGTAATGTTGTGCCAAATGCAAAATCAGGAATAGTGTATGCTAAATCTAAAACACTGTAGCCCAGGTTCTGACCACCTTTTTGCACAGATCTAATGGTTTCATCAAGAAAGCCTATGTATGTTTGTTCATCAGGTGTTGGTCCAATACCAGACGTATAGTAATTGAACAACTTATAGACCTGTGGGAACTTTTCTTTCATGTCTATGTCGTTTTCTACACCTTGTCTTGATTTGTTGTATGCAAACTCAATAGCATTTAATGCACCAACCATAGGTGCAGTCATTAACGTACCAGCAGGCTTAAATACAAACTCTTCAGCCAAGTTAGAAAACTCTGACGCTTTAAATTTTACAGGTCTTTCTGTTCTCAGTTGTGTTTTCGCTTCTTGTTGTATCTCTTCAAACTTTCTTTCTACAGGTTTTTTAATACGTGTGATTGTATCTGATGCAGCTATTTCTTTTATTTCATCTTGCACAGACTGCACAAGGCCACCGAATGGTGCAAAACCAACACGTCCACCTTTTTTAAAATTAGGATTACCCTCATCAGCAAATCTTGCCAAATCATCTGTTTCTTGATCAATTATTGTTTGTAATTCATCAAGTTGTTTAGATAAACCCTCCGCTGTGTTTGTTTTCTCTATTCTAAATTTTCTAGGCACCCAATCTAAACCTTCCGTGTCTATCAAACCTTTTGCTTTTTTAATTAATTTTTTATGTTTTTCAAAAAGTTTATCATACTCTAGTTTTAATTTTTTCTTTTCAGAAAAACTAGCTTTGTTCCATTTTTTAGCAATGTTTTGTAAACCTGCATTTGGAGCTTCGTATAAAGTCATTTTTAAATAATTTAATTTTTCATCTATAACGTTTAAATTTTTAATATCTTCATACGGAATATTTTTTTGAACAGAATTCCAAAAACTATTTATGTGATCTAAGTTTTTTTTGTTTTGTGGAAACATTTGATTAAATTTTGAAATAACATCGAACGCTCTTTTTCTTAAAAGTTTTTCGGTTTTTGGCACGTCTGGATCATTTAAGAACTCATCAAGTTCTTTTCTTCTAAAAAAAGACGTTACTTTAGGATCTCTTCTTCTTGCCATTTTTAAACCCAAATGGCTAGCTTGAGAAGATACTATGTATTTAATTGATTCGTCACTTTTTGTTTTAAGGTCTGGAAAAATTGTTTTAAACATATTAAGAGAAACTGGATTATCCACACCCTTAGGTTTAGAATATCTTTCCCTAATCATTTTATTAAAAGCATCTTCATAAGACACTTCACTGCCTTTATAGTTTACTTTTATTTTTGGAAATTTGTGAGATTGATTACCATAGTTTGTTGTGGCTTTTATTGTTTCTATTTCCTTCGCAGCCATCGTTTCTTTAAAACCCTCTATTCTTTTTGTTTTTCCCTCAGGGGTTTGTGCCTTAGCACCTCTTCTATCACTTAATTTTAAACCAGTTCTATCTGACCATTTCAATCCACCTCTGTCTGTATTTGTAAATCTTTTCCTACTAACCCCTAAATATCTAGCTAGTTCGCCTGATGTTGGAGTGTATCCAAACTCTTCAACAAATTTGTTAAACCCAACCACACCATCTTGATCACCTTTTGTTAAAACTTTAGCGACGTTTGCGCCAACAGCGGTCAGCGGTCCCTGTTTACTTGATTTAAATATATTAGGCGTCAGCATGTCTCTGACAGCAGGATCTTTAAGTTTACGAACTCCTTTTACACCTGCTTTTATTAATGCTGGTATGGCTGCTGCACCAATGGCGAGTTCTCCTGCCTCTATCGCTCTTGATATTTCTGACATTGAGCCATACTGTTTTAGTAAATCTGCTATTATTTGTTTTTCTTCCATGGTCTGTGGTTCAAGACCTTTTATTGTAAGACCTTCAACCATCTGAGTTCTTGGTTTACCGCTTCTATAACGACCTTCAATAATACGTGGATCTTCTTGACCAAGATAACTTTTGATAATGTTTAGTGGATCTTCACCACCTAGTTCTTTTATCATGTCCCTCATCTCGTTTCTTTCGTCGATGAGTTCCATGCGTTGCATGATGCCTTGTCTTCTAGATGTGTGTTCTACCATTTACGCCACCTGCGTTGGTAATTGTAAATCCGCGTTATATTTTTGATTGAATATTGCTATGTCTTGCTCTGTGTCGATGTTTGCAAAGTCTAATAGTGCAGACTCACTTGTTGCAAGAAGTCTTACAACTTGATCCGTCACTTCTCTTGGTAGTCTTGCACGAAGCTCTTCAAATGTTAGTGGCGAGTTTTTTGGTGCTTGTGGTGCCTCAGTCATGGCTCCGCCCTCAGCTCTACCTTGTGGGTTTAGTTCTCTTCTTCTTGCAGCATCAGCAGCAATCTCTTCATTCATGCCAGGTCTTGTATTTTGTCTAGGTTTTTTTGTAGGTATCTTTCTAAGATTACCATCTTCGTCAATGTAAAACTTATCACTTTCCATTTTCATTCTATCCTCTGCTGCTTTTTCTTCATTATCACCAGCTCTTGTAGAACCACCCTCTGACATTTTTTCTCTAATTAATTCTTGTAAATCTTCTTCTAATTCTATGACCTGCACATCAGTCAAGCTGCTTAATGGTTTGCCAAATCTTTTTAGTGCCATGTCTTCTAACATGTCACTTCTTTCTGCTTCTGGACTTGGGTCTGACATTGCCATTTGAACTTTACCACCCTCCGCCATGTATCTATAATCACCGAGCACATTTGCTATGGCTAATTCTTTTGCTATGGTCGTTGATGATTTGCCGCTGTATAAACGAATTTGTTCTTCACTTGCAGTGCCGTCTTGAAGTTTTCCAACAATTTTTTCAGCGTCATCAAGAAAATCATAAAAACCCTCTGTTCTAGCCTCTTGAAGTTCATCAAATTTTGCTTTTGCTTTTTCTGGAAACAACGCATCCAGTTGATCAATAATAGCTTGTTGTTCTGCGGGCGTTGTTGCTGCAGCTAGTTGAGCTCTTAATTTAGGAGCTTGCTCAAGTATAAATTGTTTTTCAAGTTTGTCTCTGTCCGCTATGATACCTGATGCTATTAGTTGATCTTGAGCCGCTTGTTGGCTTTCAAAATCAGCTTGTCTCGCAGCTTGAGAACTCGCTAAGTCAACACCTAAACCAGTTAATGCAGGACTTGCCGCTTGCAACGCTCCTACAAATCCAGATCGTCCAGTTGGTTGTGCACCCATGATTTGTGCACCGGCTGCTGCTATTCTTAAATAATCAGCAGTAGATAATCCTGTTGGTCTTTCTAAATCTCTTATTAAACCAGCTGCTCTAAGATCATCAACAACAGATCCACCGTTGTCGAAACCTTGTACAATACCGTTGTTTCTTGCAGAAACATTGCCACCTCTTTTAAACATTGGTCTATTTAAACTTTTCATTATTGTCCAAATGCTCCTGTAGCTCCTAGTATACCCAAAATCCCGGTCCCCGCTCCAAGTAACGTTTGTAGTGTAGATGGGTCAGGCGTTGTTTGGAACGTTGTACCACCAGGCGCACCGTATGCAGCACCAAGCATTTGACCAAAGAAGCCTAAGTTTTGTTGTGGAGCAAGTTCTACACCTTGTGCTTTTGCTTGCTCTGCATCTTTGATTGCTTGTTGGAATGCTTGTTGTTGTGCACCAAGTTGTGTCAACGCATTTATCTGATTACCAAGCATTGTTGTTCCAAACTGACCAAGCCCTTGTTGTGCAGCTGACAATCCGCCTAGTTGTGATAACTGATTAGCGAGTTGTTGATTAGCAAGATTAGTCATGTTTTGTTGGAAGCCACTTGCTTGACCAGCAAGTGCAACATTCTGTGCAGCTTGGCTACCTGCAGCTCCCGCTGCTTGTAACTGAGCTTGCATACCTGGTTGTAACAGGCTGACATCTTGTCCTGCCTGTTGTTGTGCAAACTGACCACTTGCAAGTTGTTGCTGTGCCGCTTGCGCCGCTAACTGATTAGCTAAACCAAAACCTTGTTGTCTTAATTGTGCACCTGTTAACGCTTTGTTGAGAGCTCCTTGTGCAGCGAGCTCACCTTGTGCAACACCAAATCGTCCACCACCAAATGCGCTACCAGCCGACGCGCCTAGTTGTGCTTGTTGTTGTTGTAAATCTCTATCTAATTGTGACATGGTCGCATCAATAACTTGTTGTTGATACGGTGACATAAATTGTTGGAAAGCATCTGGCCCCATGAAACCTTGTGCAGCTTGTAAGAACGGTGTCCCCGCTCCTTGTCCCGCTGTTGCTGTTGCTTGCATTTGATTTGCAATATTCTGTGCGGCAGCGATACCTGCTGCGCCTGCATCTTGTCCAGTTGTTGCAGCTGTGCCTGCAAGATCTGCTAGTGTTTGTGCTTGTCCAAGAGCCGCTGCTCCTGGTTGTGCTCTAACTTGTCCCGTTGCTGGATCAACGACCAAACCTTGTGCGATACCTGTTAGATCTTTTGCTTGTTGTAAGAAAGGTTGAAAATCACCAAGACCACCTGTAAGTGCAACTGCCTGTTTTGTAAGTTCGTCTTGTGGGGCTACAAATTGTGGTCCTAAAAATACGCTTGGGTCTGCTGCAAAAGGTTTAGTTGATATGTCAAAACCTGGTTTACCCGTTAAGGTTGCAGCAAAGTCTTCACCTAAAGATGTAATAAATGGTGGTGGTAAAGTTTGCGTTGTTTGTGTAACCATTATGCCATTGCCTCTAATTGATCCATCATTTGATACATGTATTTAGCAGCAGCCCGAGGATCTCCAGAGCCACCCATCATTTTATCTAGTCCTGTCATCGCATCGGATGTTAGAACAAATTCGTTTTTGGCAAGGACAGCAGGAACATCATCTTTTTTCTCTTGTGAGCCCATCGGTATGAAACCACCTGATTCTCTATAGTCGAGCTCCATTCCTGGTGGCACACCTGGTGCGGCGTCCATGATACCGCCACCCATATTATAGCCTACTCTCCCACCTTGTGCCATCATAAATTCTCTATATTTTTCCATTAATCCTGGGTCAGGAAAAGGACTATCGGCATAATCTCTGCCTGATATACGTTTGTAGCTATTAAACCACTCTGTAAATATCCTTCCCTCCTCTGCTTTATCTAAAGCTCTTTGTTTTTTTAATTCTTCTGCCATAGGCGCTAACGCACTAATTGTAGTCGCAGCACCAACTGTTCTAAGAGCTTTGCCAAAACTAAACTCACCCGCATCATCAGTAAAACCAGGAAATATAGCTTCACCCACAGATCCTGTTATTTTATCAAAAAAACTTGGTTCTTTTGTAATTGGTGCTGTTGTTTTTGTAAAAGGGCTAGTCCCACCAACTCCCGATTGATCAACAGGCAGTGGCTCAGTATAACCAGCTGCTTGTGCTAACGCGGGGTCAACTTGTCCCTCTCCAAAACCAGAAATAGATTCATCTACTTTTAATTTTGGTGCTTGCCCAGCAAATGTTTTAGAAGTGCCAGGGGTAATTATAGTCCTTCGAGGTAAATTAGTTTCAAAACCTTTCATAAAATCTCCCTCTTTAAAAAAAGTACCCAAACCTCTTCTTACACTACCATATCTTTCAGGATTACGAGCTTTAAAACCTTGTGCACTAAGGACTGTGCCTAAAGCTGTGTATGGATCTAGTTTACCAGACATCATTTTGGCAGCACCAAGTTGACCTATGCCGAGCGCAAGTGGCATAGTTAATGGTCCTGCAAATGCCATAGCAGCTGGACCTAAGAACGGAGCAATCTCCTTTGGTACTAGTGCATCTGCTACTTTATCTAGTATTTTTCTAAGACCCATTTACTCTCCTGATTCTGACCCCATTGGTGGCATTTCAATAACTTTGACAGTTATATCTTTTGCCATTTGTTCTGCCCAAGGCTTGCCACAATCTTTACATGTGCCTGTAGCCTCTTCTTCTGAATCTACTTCATTGTTGCAGTTTTTACAATAAATTCGTTGATATACTTCAGGTTGTACAACAGTAATAATTTGACCGTTCTCTTGTTTGTACTCGGTCTTTTTACCCTCTCTTACTAATTTCATCGCCATTATGTAATCTCCAATACAGATAATAATACATGTAATCTATTCGCAGTGCCAGCGGTAGCTTTAACTTCATCACCTTCTTGTAGCACCAGTGGCTGTGTCAGAAGCTCCACGGTGTTTTTAGCCGTCACCGCTTTTTCCTTAAACACACTAAATACAGGGTCACCAGACACATTATCTCTAGTTATTGTAATTGTGATGGTGTCATCATTATTGCTGTCCTCACTGACAAGTATAGACTTTACAAGAGCTGTTGTCGATGCTGTAGGCGGTGTGGCCGTATCATCAGTGATTGGCACCTTGTATACTTGTGTGGCACTCGTTGTTGTCAGGTCAACTGCTTTTAATAAAAATGTATCAGCCAAGATAGAAGCTCCTTGCTAGTGTTTCGTCTTTTGTTTGTTGCTCGTATGAAAAGTTTAGTTGTGTGATAATCTGATCAAGTTCTCGAATCAGTGTATCAAACTGTGTCCTGTCATACTCTGGTGTTGCGTTTGGTAATCGTCCAATAGTTATCTTTGCCATTATCGTCCTCCGTCTGGTTTAACATCTAATCTTAGTGTGCCATATCTCCACTTGTCACCAATCGCTGTGCTGGAGATTACTATGTTTGCTTGTCGTGCTCGACCACGTGTGTCTATCTTTGTAGTCGTTGGCGTAACCGTTGATCTGTTGATTCTTACATTTGTATAGTTTGTAACTTTTTTGTTTGATGCGTGTGTGGTTGCTGTGCTGCCGCTAGCCGCTCTGCCAATACCACTCAACACACCAGTCGTTGTGTTGTTTGATGTGTATGTAATAAGTTCTGTGCCAATAAGTATTGTGCCTTCTGACGGAAAGTTTGCAGATTTCTTAAGTGTGATGTCACTCGTTGATGACGTGCTTGATATTGCAGTCTTCAAAGAAGTTGTGCTTGT
>LULU01000174.1_pt1 | contig 10954 bp, 8 predicted proteins | sample 729521 | NCBI WGS metagenome assembly LULU01 (sample SAMN03860281, study PRJNA289734) | marine metagenome | biome: seawater column; feature: ocean; material: water; isolation source: Red Sea water column Station 108 - depth 50m | place: Saudi Arabia: Red Sea | collected 2011-10-15 | depth 50 m | reverse complement strand
TGCCCCTTTTTTCCATAAAAGTAATGCTTCAAAATGTATCGAACTAATAATTTTAATTGTCATTAACGGATACTTAAAAAAGTTAAACATGAGTTGTTTTGAGCTGAATTCTTTTCTCTCTCCTGTTTGGGTAGCTGTTAAAACTGTTCCTTTCGAGTCTGTTTGTTTTATAAAGACTGAGAGTTTATCACTGGGGTTAAGTAATTTAAAATTATAGTAAGTTTCCATATCCATAAATGGTGAAACGTAAAACTTTTTTCTGCATTTTTGAGCTATTTCTTCATTATCTTTAATTTTAAAAATATATGTGTGCTGCTCATTAAAAGTATTTTTTACTTCGTAAAAAATTGCTTTCAATTTATTACCCTCATAGCAGTAAAAAATACTTAAAGGGTTGAACACATAACCAAAAATTCTTGGATAACAAAGTATTTTAACTTTATTAATTTCACCTTTTATATTGAGCTTACTAATTTTTTTAAGCACCCATTCTTTTAAATCGCTTCCGTCGCGTTCTCCATGATCTTTGTCATAAAAGCTGAAAATGTTAAATTTATTATGAGAGAAAATATTTATTGAACTGTCTAATTGATTGATTTCATCTAAATCAATTAAAAATGAAAAAGTTTTATATTTTAAAAAATGTCTTACAGGTTTAAATCTTGTATGAGTTACTTCACCGTTGTAAATGCAGGAATTCATCAAATTTTAAAGTTATTTATCAAATCTATAGATGATTTTAATCCATCTTCATGAAATCCGTAACCAAAATAACTTCCACAAAACCAAGTTCTTTTTTTTCCTTGTATTAATCTTAGATCTTTTTGAAGCGCGGTATTCTTTGAATTCAAATATGGGTGGGTAAAATTAACTTTTTTTATAACAGAATTTTCGTTAATTTTACAAATAGGGTTTAAAGTTAAAAAATAGTCTTTAGATGTATCTAAATTTTGTAGTTTATTTAACCAATAGGTAATGCATGTCTTTTCTCCATCTGAAACAGAATTCCAACTAGACCAGGCCCTTTTTTTGTGAGGCATTAATCTCTTATCAGTATGTAAATAAGCCTCATTCTTCACGTAATTAAATTTTTCCAATATATTTTTTTCTTGTTCCGTTGGTTTTTCTATCATTCTTAAACTTTGGTCTGCATGGGAAGCTAGAACTACTTGATCATAGTCAACATATTCATTGCCAATAATTACCCTGATATTATCATCACTTCTAATTAACTTATCCACTTTATAATTTTTAAAAATTTCTCCACTAATTTTATCTGTTACTTTTTTTACATAAGCTCTACTTCTATTTGAAACTGTGTACCATTGCGGTCTATTTTTAAATTTAAATAAACCATGATTAGTAAAAAAATTTAAAAAAAATTTTAATGGCATTTCCTTTGCCTTATTAAATGGCATCGACCAGATAGCAGCAACCATGGGAATTAAGTGATACTCGATGAAGTATTTTGATAACTTTTTTTTATTAAGAAAATTTCCTAGAGTCTCTTCTTTAATTTCACTTTCAAGTAATTTTGGAGCAGTTTTATAAAATGAAATTATCTCTCTAATCATATATAAAAATTTTAAATTAAGAAGATTTAATTTATTAGCAAAAATACCTCCTAAACCACTTCCGCTATATTCAACATTACTATTCTTAATTGATACAGAAAATGACATGTCGCTTTTTTCATAAGGAACTTTTAATTCATTAAAAAAATTTACTAAATTTGGATAAGTAACCTCATTAAAAACAATAAAGCCTAGATCTACTGGAACAATCTTATCATCTTCTTTTATCTCGTAGGTAAAAGAATGACCTCCAAAGTGATCTTCTTTTTCGTATAGATCAACTTTATATTTTTTTGAGAGAAAATATGCGGAAGATAATCCTGAGATACCTGAGCCGATAACAGCAATTTTCATTAAAAAAGATTAAGCAGCTTCATCTTTATATTCATCCATTGAAGGACATGAACATACTAAATTTCTATCTCCAAAAACGTTATCTACTCTAGCAACTGGTGCCCAATATTTATTGTTTTTTACATACTCAGTGGGAAAAGCCGCTTCCTCTCTTGAGTAAGCATGCTTCCACTCGCTGGAAGCTAATTCGACATAAGTATGAGGTGCGTTTTTCAGCGGATTATCAATTTTGTCAAACTTTGATGACTCCACTAAATTAATTTCTTTTTTAATTTTTATAAGTGCATTACAAAATTTATCAATCTCCTCCAAATTTTCACTTTCAGTCGGCTCAATCATAATTGTACCAGCAACAGGCCATGACATTGTTGGAGCATGGTAGCCAAAGTCAATCAGTCTTTTTGCTAAATCCTCCTCAGAGATTCCTGAACTTGCTTTTATTGGTCGGATATCAATTATACATTCATGTGCAACATTTCCATTTTTACCAGTATAAAGAACTTTGTAATCTTTGGATAATTTTTTTGAAATGTAATTTGCATTTAAAATTGAAACTTGTGAGGCTTTTTTCAATCCTTCAGCACCCATCATCTTTATATACATCCAGGATATTGGAAGTATGCTTGAACTACCCCAAGGTGCAGCTGATACAGCTCCCATTCCATTCTTAGGGCCTGCCTCTTTAATAATTTCATGTGTTGGTAAAAAATCAGCTAGATGCTTAGCGCAAGCGATTGGGCCCATTCCTGGTCCGCCTCCACCGTGCGGTATGCAAAATGTTTTATGTAAATTAATATGACAAACATCTGGTCCAAATTTCCCTGGTTTTGCAACACCTACAAGTGCGTTTAGATTTGCTCCATCCATATAAACTTGTCCGCCATGCTTATGAATTACTTCACAAATATCCATAATTTTTTCTTCAAATACTCCATGAGTAGAGGGGTAAGTAACCATTAAAGCAGCTAAGTCTTTTGAGTGTTTTTCAGCTTTATTTTTAAGGTCGTCTATATCCACGTTTCCATCTTCGTCACAATTGACTACAACCACTTTCATCCCACACATTTGGGCACTTGCTGGATTAGTTCCATGAGCTGAGTCCGGAATTAGACAAACGTTACGATTTTCTTGTTTATTATTTTTATGGAATTTTCTTATAGTCATTAGACCTGCATACTCTCCTTGAGCTCCAGAGTTAGGCTGTAAAGAAACTGCGTCATATCCAGTAATTTCTTTCAGATCGTTTATTAGATCATTAAAAAGAATCTTATAACCTTCCATCTGATTTGTAGGAACAAAAGGATGTGGAAGTGAAAACTCCTTCCATGTAATAGGAATTAATTCAGCTGTTGCATTGAGCTTCATGGTACAAGATCCTAAAGCAATCATTGACCTATTTAGTGCAATATCACAATCTTCAAGTTTTTTTAAATATCTAAGCATTTCAGTCTCAGAGTGATATTTGTTAAAAACTGGATGAGTTAAGTATTTTGAAGTTCTTAAAAGATTTTTTGGAAGATTATCTAGTTCAACCTTAACGTCTTGTTTAATTACTTTAGATATTCCAAATATTTTTAACAATAAGTTAACATCATCAAGTTTTTTTGCTTCATCAAACGCAACAGATAAATGATCTTTATCAACTTTTCTAAGGTTTATATTCTCTTTTAGTGCAGCCTCAAAAATAGGATTTGTTTTTTCATTGGTTTTAATCGTAACGGTATCGAAGAAATGATCTGATAGAATTTTATAACCGCTTGCTTTAATATTATCAGCAAAGATTTTTGCTAATTTAGAAGTTCTATTCGCAATTTTAAGTATTCCTTCAGGTCCATGATAAATTGCAAAAGCAGCAGAAATGATAGCCAATAAAGCTTGAGCAGTACAAATATTGCTTGTTGCTTTATCTCTTCGAATGTGTTGCTCCCTAGTTTGTAAAGAAAGCCTGTAAGCTTTTTTTCCGTGTCTATCTTTTGAAACGCCTATTATTCTTCCTGGCATTGATCTTTTAAATTCCTCTTTTGTAGCAAAAAATGCAGCATGAGGCCCGCCGTAACCCATTGGAATACCAAATCTTTGAGCACTACCGACAGCAATGTCAGCTCCAAGTTCAGCTGGAGTTTTTAATCTAGCTAAAGCCAATAAGTCACAAACCAAAATAGCTTTTCCGTTTTTTTTGTGAATTTGACTGATGCTTTCACTAGGATCGTTTATCTCACCTAAAGTTCCCGGATAAGATAAAACACCGCAAATTATATCTTCATTAATTTTTGAAAGTTCTTTTTTTTCATCACCAATGATCAATTCTAAACCAAAAGGATTTGTTCTAGTCTTTATGAGATCAATTGTCTGAGGATTACAATTGCTTGAAATAAATATTTTTTTTGAATTAGTCTTATCTAATCTCTGGCTTAATCCTACTGCCTCTGCTGTTGCTGTTGCTTCATCTAACAAAGAAGCATTAGCTATATCCATGCCCGTTAAGTCAATTATTGATTGTTGAAAATTTAAAAGCATTTCAAGACGACCTTGCGCCACTTCAGGCTGATAAGGTGTATAAGATGTATACCATCCTGGATTTTCTAAAATATTTCTAAGAATTACATTAGGTGTAATAGAATTATAGTATCCCATTCCAATAAAATTTTTAAAGATTTTATTTTTTTTAGATATAGATTTTAATTTTTTTAAAGCATCGTTCTCTGACATTGGCTGATCGATTTTAAGATCATCTTTTAATAAGATTTTTTCTGGTACAGTATTGCTCATTAAATCCTCTAATGATTTATACCCAACATATTGCAACATTTTGGACTGATCTTCTTCAGAAGGACCAATATGTCTTTTAATAAATTCTTTTGAATTATCGTCAATCATTTAACTTGGGTTCTCCTTACAAAATTTATCATATTCGTCTTTTGACATTAGGGAGTCATACTCACCTTTATCTTTTATCTTTAACTTAAAAAACCAGCTGGCACCTTCAGGGTCAGTATTTACGCTGCCGGGATCATCTGCAATGGCTTTATTTCCCTCAGTAATTTCTCCAGAAATAGGAGAATAAACATCACTCGCAGCTTTAGTAGACTCTACAACAGCTGCTTGACCTTCTTTTTCTACAGCTTTACCTGCATCAGGAACCTCCACAAAAACAATGTCACCGAGCATTTCTGTTGCATGCTTAGTTATTCCTACTGTAGCAACGTCTCCATCTAGTGAAACCCATTCATGTTTTTTAGAAAATTTTTTTTCACTCATATTTGTTTCCCCTTATTTAACATAACTTTTTTTATAAAATGGAAGTTCAGAAATCTTACCCCCATATTTTTTTCCTCTTACTTCAAGCTGAATAGATGTACCTATTTCAGAAAATTCTGATTTAACATATCCCATTGCAACTGGAGCGTTCACACTCGGGCCAAAAGTACCGCTAGTAACGAATCCTATTTCATTATTATCTGACGAAAAGATTTTCGTATTTTCTCTAGCTATAACTTTTCCATCTGGCTTTATACCAACTCTAATTTTTTCACTTCCGTTTGCTAATAAATTTTTTATTTTTTCCCATCCATTAAAGCCGCCAACTTCTTTCCTTTTTTTTGCTATAGCCCATTTTAAATTAGCCTCTACTGGATTTATTTTTTCATTTAAATCATGACCATATAAACACAGACCTGCCTCTAATCTTAATGTATCTCTAGCTCCTAAACCTATCGGTTTAACTTCATTTGAAATTAAGTAATCGATAAGCTTTTCAACTTTTGTGTTTGAAATTGAGATTTCAAAACCATCTTCACCTGTATATCCAGATCTTGTTACATAAAGTTTTTCACCCTCATACTCAAAATTACTTCCTGTCATAAATTTTAAATTAGCAACACCCGGAATTAATTTTTCTAAAATCTCTACAGATTTAGGTCCTTGTAACGCTATTAAAGATAAATCGTTGTTTAAAAGATGTTTATGATGTTTTTTTAAAAATTGAGAAATTTGTTTTATATCATTTTCCTTACAAGCTGCGTTTAAGATTATACAAAAACCTTTTTCTGTTCTCGTAATAATTAAATCATCAATTATTCCACCTTCATTATTAAGTAAAAAAGAATATTTTGAATGATTAATTTTCAAATTTTTTAAATCTGCTGGTATAATTTTCTCTAATGACTCTATTAATGTTTCATCCCCTTCTAAAAAAAATTGCCCCATATGTGAGACATCAAAAAATCCAGCGTGTGTTCTTGTAGAAATATGTTCTTTAACAATACCATCTTTATATTGAATAGGCATTTCATAGCCAGCAAACGGAACAAACTTTGCTCCTAAATTTTTATGATAATTGTATAAAGCTGTTTTTTGTACTTCCATAATAACTCTTATCTAACCCCATCTGTCTATGTACCTGAGAGATTTAATCCTTCGGTGAGGCTTTCGCCTGCTTTCCAGAGTTATTACGGTAACGGTCCTTTTGCCTGAGAGTTTCCGGGGTGGTTGCTCCTTCGGCGCCTAAATGGTCTCTCCCGTTACGCAAAGGACTCTCCTCTAAATACAGTAAAAAGTCAAATGCAAATTATTCAAGTCTTGCTATGTTTTTTATCAAAACTCTTCAATATTATTGCCGAAATAATGACTGCGCCACCTATAAATACACTAATTGGAGGAATTTCATTTAAAAATAACCATACCCAAAGAGGCGCACATAAAGTTTCCATCAACATCAAAATTCCAACTGTTGCTGACTCAACTGTTCTTGATCCGATTGTTATACAAATAAAGCTAACTGCTAATTGCGGAACTCCAAGAAGAAAACCCATCCATAGATCATGTTTAGTGAATTCAAAGGACTCTGCTAAGAAAAAACCGTAAATCAAACTAAATATTCCAGAATAAAAAATTGCCGGAACCATATCAACTTTGGTATTTTTTCTAATTATCATTACTAAAATCGCAAAATTTATTGGGATTGCTAACGCCACTATGTTTCCAAATAATGATCCGCCTGAAATAGAGTCTCCAACCATTATAATAATACCACTCATAGCAAGAAGGATTGATATTAAGCCGATTAAAGAAACTTTTTCTTTTAGATAAAAATATCCAAATATTGCCAGAAACATAGTTTGGGTACTTATAATAAAAACGACATTTGCTACTGTTGTATTGCTCATCGCAACTACAAAAGCAACAAAGCTAAATGATAAAACAAAACCTCCTAATAAACCTGGAAGGCCAGACTCTTTAATAATATTAAAGGTATTTTTTTTATAAGTTACAAAAAGAAAAGCTATTAGAGCTAAAAGGAAAAAAAAAGATCTTAAAAATAATATTTGCCAGATACTTGCCTCTTCAAAAGATCTAATTATAAATCCTCCCCAGCTTAAACAAAATCCGCCAAATAAGAGTAGAATATAACCTGGTATTTTATATAAAAATTGCATTTAGAATTTTTTCAAAATATTTTTAAAATAATATTGTAAAGTCAAAGACCTAAATATCATAAATAATAAAAGAGATAACCAAATACCGTGATTGTCTAGATATTTTGTTAAGAAGATCGATACTCCAATATAACTCAAAACAGATACTATCATTGCATTTCTAATTTCTTTTGTTTGTGATGCTCCGATAAATATTCCATCTAATTGATAACAAAAACATGCAATTGGTGGAATTATAATTACCCATAAGATATGTTGAAAAGAAATAAATCTTAAAATCTCAATATCAGTAATTATGTAAATTATTTCTTTAAAAAATACTAAATAAATTATTGATATAATAATAGCAGTGATAAAACTTACCTGAATAGAATTTCTTACAACTTCTAAAAAAGATTTTCGGTTTCTTCTCCCTACAGCGAAACCTACAATCCCTTCAGTCGAAAATGCATAAGCATCTAAGAAGAATGATGATAAAATTATAAATTGCATTAATATTGTATTAACTGCTAAATAATCTTCTCCAATTTTTGAACCAAGATAAGTTACCCATAGAAAAGCAAATGTGAGAAATAAAGTTCTTATAAAAATATCTAAATTTATATTTAAAAGTTTGAGTAATTTAGATCTTACTACTAAATTTTCAAATTTAGGAATTACTTTGAATTTTTGAATAATAAAATTGTAGGTAAATATCGTGAAAATAATTAAGGTTATATAACTCGAAATTAATGTTCCTAGAGCTACACCAAAAACTTTTAAATCATATGTTAAAACTAGTAGAGAACTAAAAATGATATTCAAACTTGATAGAACAATTATTAAAAAACTTGAAATTTTAGTTTTTTGTATACCTAGATAAAAACCCACTAAAACATAAATAATTAATTCTGCAGGAATTGAAAAAATTCTTACATTTAAATAAGTTTTTATTAATACCTCTGTTTCATCAGAGGGAGAAAAAAAATAACTGATTGCAATTTTTAAAGCCGGGAAGAAAATAATTATTATAAATGCTGCAATTAGAGCAAGGGCTATATTTCTTAAAATCGTTTTTACTATCTCTCTATAATCACTTCTACCATAAGCCTGTGCAACTATTCCAACAGTCCCCATTCTTAAAAAACCAAAACTCCAAACAATCATTGTCATAACCGATGTAGCTATACTAGTTGCTGCTAAATACTTGGTCTCGCTTAAATTACCCATCAAACCTGTATCAACCATTCCTACTAATGGAATAGCCATGTTTGAAAAAAAAACCGGTATGGACAACAAAATTATTTGTTTTTTTGAAAATTTTGATGAGCTTTTGAACAGTTCCATTTTATTCTTTAATATATCTTAATAACCTTATATACATTGATTCTCGAATGTTAGAGCAAGTAATTATCTCAGTACAAATAATCCTCATAGATATAGTTATGGCTGCGGATAACGCGATCATAATAGGTTTAATCGCTGCAGGATTTGCAACAGATAATAGAAGAAAAATTATTGCATGGGGTGTTGCCGCGGCGTTCTTATTTAGAATTGTTTTTGCTTCCGGAGCTAATTATTTATTTGAATTTGCATGGATAAAAATCTTAGGCGGTGTTTTGCTTTTATGGGTTATTAATAATTTAAGACAAGACTTTTTTGGTAAAAATAAAATTAAAACACCACAACTAAAATCTGCTGAGACTAAAAGCTTTAGTGTTGGGGTTTATCAAGTATTAATTGCTGATCTTACATTAAGTTTTGATAATACTATTGCAGTAGTAGCTGCCTCGAAAGGTAATTTTCATTTAATGGTAATAGGTTTGTTGTTATCAGTATTTTTGATCGCAACTCTTGCAAGTTATTTTGCTGATTATATCAAAAAACATATGTGGCTTGGATATTTAGGTTTATTTGTAATTTTAGTAATTTCAATACAATTAATAATTGGAGGACTTGTTAGTTATGAAGTTCTCTCAATTAATGAAAAGTATAAATTTTTATTCTTATAATGTTAGACTTTTGTATTATAGGGTCAGGTGTATCTGGCTCTTCTTTGTAAAAAAAAAGAAGCAAAAATTTGGACTGGAAATCATTTAGATTTTACATTTGAAAAAAAGGAAATTTCAGAAAAATTTATTGGTATGAAAGGCAACAATTTTATTTCTAAATTTTATACCAAAAAAATAAAAAAAAGTTTTCAATCTTCAGTCAAATCAATTTTTAATAATAAATACTTCTGGGAAATAAAACTAGATAATGGTGAATATATTCAAGCTAAGTCGATAATATTAACTTGTCCATTCCCCCAATCAAAAAAAATAGCAGGTAAATATTTAGAAAAAAAAATATCGAATTTAAAGATAAATATGGAGCCAAATATTACAACAATGTTAGCTTTTAAAAATCAAAAAGCTGTTCCTGTGAGTAGTATAAAATTTAACGATGATATTTTAACTTGGGCAGCTCATGAAAATAGTAAAAGTAGATTTAACTCTTCAAATTCTCTTTGGACATTGCAGTCCTCTGTTGATTGGGCTAAAAAAAACATAAATCATTATAAAAAAAGTAATAAAGCAGAAAATACTTTGATTTCAAAATTTTTAAACTTTACAGGGTATAAAAAAAATAAAATTATTTTCAAAAAAACACACGGATGGAAATATTCGTATAATTTAAATGGTTCACCTTTAAAAAGTTATTGGAACAAAAAATTGAGGTTAGGATTGTGCGCAGATTGGTTTATCGGTCCTAAAGTTGAAAATGCTTGGTTAAGTGCTAATGATTTAGCAAAGAAAATCAAATGATTAAAAAATACTTTTACCGTTTTTAATTCTTTTTCTCATTTTAGGTAAAATTTCAACGTTCAGTCCTTTTAAATCTTTAGGTTTTAATTTTCTCAAATTTTGAACGCATTTTAAAAATCTTTGTGACTCTTTTTTTGAAATAATATTATCTGTTAGAACTTTAAATTTATTAATATATTCTTTTCTTCCGAAAGGTCGTTTTCCAGCTGGATGGGCATCTGCAACATTGATCTCTTCTGATATTGTGGAACCATTTTTCATTTTTACAATAACTTTTCCACCAAAACATTTCTTTTTAGGATCCCTGTTATGATATTTTTTTGTCCATTTCTTATTCTCTTTAGTTACTATTTTTCGCCAAAGTTGAACTGTACTTTTTCGTCTAGCTCTTTGTGGTGTGTAAGACTTTACATGATGCCAAGCTCCATCCTCTAAAGCTACAGCAAATATATACATTATAGAGTGATCTAAAGTTTCTCTACTTGCATAAGGATCCATTTTTTGAGGATCGTTAGCACCAGTTCCAATTACATAATGAGTATGATGACTTGTTTCTATTGTAATTTTTTTTATGTTATTTAAATTTTTGATTTTCTTATTTAAACTTCTTGCTAAATCAATTAAAGCTTGTGACTGGTACTCAGCAGAATGCTCTTTGGTGTAAGTTTCTAATATTGCTTTTTTTGGCTCATTTAATTTTGGTAAAGGAACAGTATATTTTTTTCCCGGACCTGATAGAACATAAGCTATAACACTATCTTCACCCTCGTATATTGGACTAGGCGCACCCTCACCTCTCATGCAT
>LULU01000179.1_pt1 | contig 10965 bp, 13 predicted proteins | sample 729521 | NCBI WGS metagenome assembly LULU01 (sample SAMN03860281, study PRJNA289734) | marine metagenome | biome: seawater column; feature: ocean; material: water; isolation source: Red Sea water column Station 108 - depth 50m | place: Saudi Arabia: Red Sea | collected 2011-10-15 | depth 50 m | reverse complement strand
CTCCTAAAGAACCAGTGCCTGTGAAGAAGGGGTCAGTGAAAGTTATTGTCTTAGCTGAATTATTAGTTGCACAACCACTTGCAATAGCAGTATTTACAGTTTCTGTTCTTTGTTTTACGCTTGCTTCAAAACCTAATTCACTAACATTTATTGTTTCATCTTGATCTGTGGTAGTTAATTCAGTCTTAAATTTAAAACCTCTAGCTGTAAATTCACCATTAGCAAAAATGTTAAAAGGACTAAAAGCTGCTGATCTATTGCAATTTCCAGATGTTGTAACATTATTACCAGAACTGTCTTTTACTTTGACAAACTCAACTATCCCAGATGTAGAAAAAGTATTTGAAGAAGTTGAAATACTTACAGTTCCAAAAGGTAGTAATGTTCCAACTATATAATCACCATTTTCTGCATCACCAGAAATAAATCTTAAATTAACAGTATCGCCAACAGACAATCCTCCATAGTCTCCATCTGTAAAAAACCTTATTTCACCCACCGCAACATTTACTGTAGCATATTCAGCTATTTGTCTTTTTGCTTCTAAAACACAAACATTTGCATTCGTAACAGATTGAACTTTTAGAAATCCATCATCTGCTGTACCGCTTGTGAAATTTAACCTAAAATTATCTCCAACTGCTGCTCCATGACTGTTTGAATTTAATGTGATTAAATCTTGTGTTTGACTATATGTAGCTGCTGTAGATATTGCGGGATCTCCTTGACTTGTACTTACAAATAATGAGGCATTACAATTTTCAGCAGCAGCACCGTCAAAGTCTAAAAACTGATCGATTAAAGACAATCTGCTATCAAATAAGTCATTAACTGTTATACCTGCCGTTATAAAATGTCTTTTTAATGTCAAATTAAAAATCGCACCTAAATCAACAATATTTTGAAAATCATAAGTTCCAAATGTTGAAATACCAGCACTTCCAAAGTCAAAATTGCTTATAAACAAATCAACGTCATTAACATTATCAAAAAACCCTGTGCCATCAAGAACTAAGCCATCAAAATCAGCATTGTAAACAGTTCTTAATTTTTCACCTTGAAATGGTGGTGAATCTGTTTCCTCTCTTTCTGTAAGAATTATTTGATTTGGTTGAGGATTTGGCTGTTGGACAATAATTTTTGCAGCATCAGGAGACAACCTACCACCGTCATCTCTAAATTTTATAAAATATGTCCCAGTAAGTGCAGGGACTAAAGTTTCAGAAACGTTACCAGCCAAAGCAGGAATTATGTCACAAGCATTCACAAAATTAGCAGTTGTTCCATCTGTATCCGCTGTATGCCTTACAACCACATTTCCACCATGTAAAACGTCAATATCGCTACTTTGATTAAATCTTAATCTTATAAATGATTCTGATACTGGCTCACTAGTTAAACCTGATGGAGAACTTGGTAGGGCCTCTTACTTCATATGTACCGACTTTTGTTTCAAAAATTGTAAAATCAGGGCTTGAGACTTTTTGTGTAATGAAATTTTCATTTTGAAATCTGTATTGCACCATATATTCGGTAACACCTGAAACTGCCTGCCATTGAATAAATAATTTAGAGACAGCACGATTATTTATTTCAACAATTTGTTCTGAAGCTTGTAAATTACTTGGAGCGTTTTTAAGTGCAGTTAATGTGGTTACTGATTTTGTTTGTAATATTGAACCATCTTCAACATTTGCATATTTAGAGGGGTTATGAGCAACGGCAGTAATTTGGTAAGCAAGCTGATCTACTTCTGTAACACCAATTACTCTAAAAGTTTGGTTTTCAACTGTTGTATTTTCTATAACCCAAACACTATTTGCTTGAGGTACAGATGAAAAAGCACTTGAGACTGTGATAGTTCTATTTGTTATAGAAGAAATCGCTCTTGTTTCTAAAGTGCCATCTGACAAAATTACACTTAAAGTTGCATTATTAACTGAAACTAAATCTGTATTATGTTCATCATCTACAGTAACAACAGTGGTTGATGCTGCACTCTGTATTCTGCCACCTCTTCTAACTCCTGCCCTCATAGGATCAGCGATTAAAATTACTTGTGAGGGTCTTACTAAAGTTCCAGCTTCAAGTGTTGTAATAAAAGTAACTATTTCTGATTCATTATTTTGCGTATAAAGAAACCATTTTCCTAATCTTGCAGCTTGTCCCCTAGATGTTGTCGCTATCGCTTTTAAATTTTTAACAACTATTCCATATTTGTTTTCTAGTGCTGTATCAACAACAGTTTCATATTCAATAGTTCTAGTATCCATGTCAAAGTAAGCTACATTTACACGACTATGTTTTGTTCTTAAAGATGTATTACTGTAAGAAAAACCTGCATCTGTCACGTTTGATAAATTAAAGAGATAGCTTGCGTCTGTTGGCCGATCCTGAGTTATCGAAATTGTACCAGCCGAATAAAAAGGCATGACACGCATCACAGAACATAAATCATTGATCAGATCGTATGCCTGTTTCTGGTTTTGGATAACAACATTACAAGAAAACCGTGGTTCTGTGCTGCCAGTACCTGATCCATCATCAACTTGTGTTGCACTATAAACAGAAGCGGAATAAAAACTAAAAACATCTAACTGTGTTGTATCTATCTGATCTCCAAAACCTTTTGATGTTGTTAACAAATCGTAAAGAATCCAAGCTGGATCATTTGTCCATTCTTTATCTGTTTTAAACGTTCCGTTGAAAGTTCCAGAGTATGAGATTGAGCCATCAGATTGAACCGTTCCATTATGTGGAATCTTAATTTTTGTTCCACGAACTTTGTACATCCGTTTTGGGATGGATGGAAAAGTTTGAGCATCAAACCTAATCGCAACATGAGCCGAGTTTGCATATGCCCTTTGTTCATTGATGATTTCTGTAAAAGATGACCATATTGATGAGTTTTGTAGAGTTGATTCTGTGCTGTCATCTGTTGTTCTGTTCACTCTGATCGTTACAGGAAAAGAAGTACCAGATGCAAAGTTAATTTTATAATCCCTAAAATATGTGCTTGCAGTTCTTCCTTTTACAGTGTCTGTTATAACAGTTGTTGTAGTGCCATCATTTTCAATGGTTTGAATATTTATGGCAACTTCCGCACCATTTATATCACCATCATCTTCAAACTTTTGCAAGGAAGGAAAACCAAGAGTTACTCTTACGGCATTGACAGAAGTATTTGTTATAGATCTTGATACAGGACTTGCTTTTGTAACCGCAACACCGACAGCATTTTCTGTTTCTATTTCAGAAATACCCTGTATTGCAGTTTGATCTGAAGTGCCGAATCTTGGTTCAAAGGATATATTAGGAAAGTTGAAATCTGTATCTGCTGGACTTGTATTGCTTGCAGTTGATTGTAAAACCTGAGTGCCGTTTAGAAATACATCTTTTAAAGCTGCGTTGTTATATGCAGTTGTTCCCTGAGTAAGACCAGCAGCACTTGGAAAACCCTCAATCTCACCTTCTCCAAGCAGTTCAACTAATGTCTGAAACTGTTTTGAGGCAAGGACATCATCTGTAACTGCTGGATCAGTGAGCCTTGTATTTTCATCAAAAGCTGGAATTGTCATTATGTAGTTCCCTCTACCTGTACCGTATCAACCCCTGAACTGATCACAACCGAGCCAGTAAAAACTTCTCCATATATTATGCTGACGCTAACACCACTGGCACTCACGTTCTGGATGCCTGAGAACGAATATGAGTTTGCCATTTGTGGGTCAGTATCTCCAACAGAACTTGGCCCTTCTACAACCGCAGGGGTTGGGGCTAATAAAGAAGTAATCCCTCCTATTGCCAAATCCGTGACAACAGCCGTTGCAATACTACCAACTACTGGAATAGCAGAAACGGCAGTGGCAGCGGCAACCGCAGCACCTGCAACTGTTGTGGCAGCACCAACTGCAGCAGAAGCAACCGCAGCACCAGTACTAAATACAGCCCCAATAACAGGTGCAATAAATCCTGATCCTGTTGCGATCGGTATAATCTGAATATCACCTTTTCCACTCATAGATAAAAAATCCAAGGAAACATCCATGTTGTTCATTTTTACTTTGTAATATTGTTGACTCATATGTGCCTCTACCTCTGGAAAGTTACACATCAAAAAACGAATCGCCTCTGCTGGACTTGATACGGCAGCTTCAAAATATGATGAACCAAGAAATTTTCTTAATCTTCCATATACTTTTATTGTTTTAAGGTGCATATCTGTAAACACTCCTTAATGCGTTTTGTGCAGATAAATCAAAAGGCTCTCGGCAACTAAGCCTTCTTATGTTGTGATTTAGTATCATATTATCACCAATATAAACAGCGACATGATCTAATTTTTTTGTAACTGATTGAAAAAGAAGAACATCCCCAACTTGAATATCAGTTGTTGATTCTTGCTTGATAAAATTTAATTTAGGCAAAGCATACTCAAACTCAGGATTTTCTGTAAATTCTTTTAAAGTCTTAGGTCTTTTCCAATGTGGGATATCTATATTTTTATTTTCCTTTAACCAATCTGTCACTATTGACCAGCAATCATGTACACCCCAGATAAAACTTCTACCAATAAGTGACGGTGCTTTCCAGCCACTTGGTTCAAAAGAACACCATTCTTTCATCCTTACGCTATAGATATGAGAAGGTAAATCTAAATACTCACAACTTGCTTTGTCATTATCAGATGGTTGTGGTGGATCATAAGGATGAGAATGAACAATACCGATTATTTCTCCTGTATCTTCACATTCTGCCCAATCGTCAGGGTTGATAATAAAATATTCAAACCCAGATTCTGCAATGTTTTTACAAGGCCAATAGGTTTCTTTACCTTTTATTATTGCTAACAACCCACAGGATTCCTTTGGCATACATTCTTCGGCGTGTTTGACAGCATCAGTTTTCCAAATCATGCGTTTACAAAAGTACCTACACCAGGGAAATCTTTTCTAGTAACCTGACGTTTTGGCGCACGGACTCCCTGCAAATCAAGTGCTGATACAAGTTCAAACTGTACAATCTCTCTATTTTCTACAATTTTCCTATTTATAAAATAAATTTCCTGAGGCAGTTCTGCTGTGCTATCTGGTGTGCCGAAAGGATTTTGATTTGATGGAAAGTTTGCAGCATCTAAAAACTGGCTGAGAGTGCGTATGCGTACAAATTTTGCACCCTGTAAATCATTAAATGGTGTTGTAGCATTTACTGTTGCCATCAATGCTGTAATAGTTCCAAGTACATTTGAAACTGTTATTGTCGGTCTTGGAAGCGATCCACGGCCAGAATATTCAAACCCTTCAGCTTGGATTGGAAATTTATCATAAGTATTACCCTGCCATATTATTGAGGCATTGCTGTTCATACCAACTCCTGAATGAAACCTTGTTACATCGGTTGAGCCATGTAATGCAGATACCAAAGTCAATGTATATAACTCAATGACAGATTTATTTGTCAGTGCCTGTAGTTCTGCTGTAGGTAATCCCATTACGGTTCAAATACCTCCCTGAAAGTGCAGTTTAATATTGCTCTGTTGTTATATGGTATGGTTTTTGTCCATGATTGACAGACAAATTTTCCAGCCCCTGATAACGTAACTGAGACATTACCACTGTTTGTTGCAGAAGAAGCTGCCGTTACCGTGAATGTATTGTCATCAGCAGTTGTTGCGATTGCAAAATCACCATCAGTTGCAGAACCAGAAGTGTAGTCAATAGTGACTACATCACCGATTGCAAGGCCATGATTACTTATGGTTATGGTGACAGTAGTTCCGCTTTGGCTATAAGTACCTGTTTTTGTGAAGCCCTCGCCTGGAGGTGTGAAGGTAAAACTTGCTTGATCATTCACACGACTACGCAAAAAGCCTTCTATCACATCTGATTGCGTTTCTGAAACATTGAAAGTGAGATCATATACTTTTGGATCTTGAGTCAGTGGAAGGCCAAATAATGCTCTGAACTCATAGCCATCACCAAGTCTTGTTGACCTGATTCTTGGTGCGCTTGTTTTTCTCATCCCATAAGTGGGCTGAATAGAAGGAAAGGTCGCCATTTATCTAGTTAATAAACCTCCAGGTCTTTTTTCTTTTATGAGTTGTGCCTGTACAGCAGCCCCTATCACTGCTCCTAAAGCCTGTGCATCTGTACTGTTGCCAGCCACAGAAGAACCCGAAGCATCTACATTCACTGTAACCATATTTGTTGTATTATCACCTCCACCGATATCTGTGCTTGGTAATATTGTTCCCGATGTTCGAGGTACAAAAAGTTCTGGTTGACGCTCTCCAACAATATATGGTTTACCAGCTTTAACAGGGCCACCATTTGCTCTGAATAATCCACCTAAAATACCACCCAAGAAACCACCAATACCTTTTCTTTTTCCGCCAGAGGCAGAAGCTCCAAAGTTCTCACCAAAATTACCGAGGATTTTATCAATCTGTGCATCAATTATTTTATCTCTGATTCTGTTTAATACATTAGTCATCGCCTGACCAAATGATTGTGCGCCTGTAATTGCATCTCTTAAATTACCCTTGATACTTGTTTCAATCTCTTCACCCACTGCGGTCATTTTTTCTTTAAGTTCTTCTGCTTGTTGTTTTTGTCTGTCTTGAGATTCTTCTATTTTTTTATTTGCTTTTTCAATTTCATTTGTTTTATCTAATCGTTCTTGTAATGGTTTTATTTGTGCTTCAATGTTTTTTATCTGTCTATTTAAACTTTGATTTATTCTGTTATTTGTACCTAAACGAGCCTCTAGACTTTTTTTTCTTGCTGTTAAAGAATCAATCGCTGCCTCTACTTCGGCTTTACCACCTTCTCTAACAAGTTTGTTGAAGTTTTTTTGTTTTTGATTATGTTTTATGAGAGCAGTTGTTAAAAGTCCAACTCCTGTAACTAAACCAATTATAGGCAAAGCATTTAAGGCAATGGCTAACGCTCCTGTTGAAATTGCAAGAGCTTTTGTTGCTATTGATGCTGTTGCAGATGCTTTTGCAAAAGCTATAGCACCAACAGTCGTTGCTTTAAATTTAGCAATTAAAATAGTTTGAGCAGCAGTCAACAATGTAACTGCGCCTGTAAAACCTTTTACAGCTAAAGCAATTCCAGTAAATATTGCGGCAGTTTGTCCGATAGGTGATTCAATAAATTCTGTAACAGCGGTTGTTAAACTTGTAATAGTTCCTATAGCATCTAACACTGCGGGAGCTAATAATTTTCCAACTGCAATAGATAGTTTTTCAGTTTCATTACTTAAAACTTTAAATACCATTGTTGGGTCATTTTTAATCAATTCTTTGAGTGCCTTACTTCCTTCCTTTTCAATCTCTTTAAAAGCTGCAACAACGACATCTTTTGTTATTTTTCCTTGTGCTGCCATATCTCTTAAAGCACCAACATTTACTCCTAACTGATCTGCTATTGGTTTTAAAACAGCCGACATTTGCTCAGATATACTATTAAATTCATCACCTCTTAAAACACCAGAACCCAACGCTTGAGTTAACTGACGCATCGCTCCAGCCTGTTCTTGAGTAGAAGCACCTGACAAGATAGCTGCTGTATTAAATCCGTTAAATATTGCTGTTATTTCATCCATAGTCGAACCAAGTGGCCCTAATCTTGCCTGTAAATTTGTTACTCCTTCTAATGCGTCAATCGAACTTAATCCAAATTTTGTTTGAGCCTCTTCTGCAAGTTTCAATGATTGACTGTAAGTGCCATTATCCTTTGTAAGTATTTTTAATCTTTGATTTAATTTTTCAAAACTTGTGGCTGCTAATATTGTTCTTTTTGCCAAAACACTTATCCCAATACCTGCTATCGCTGTTTTTAAACCTCCAAAAGCTCTTTGTAATTGATTCGTTTGATTTTGAACACCCTGCAAGGCTCTAGTTGCACCAGTAGCATCAACGGTAAGTTTTACGTTTGCCTGTGCCACAAATAAAAAAAGCCTTTATTATATATATTACCTTGAATTGTGTTTTTGTCGTTGCATCGCTTTTTTTTCTTCTTCACTTTTATTTTCATAATATGCAGCCCAATATATCAACTCTTCTTGAGAAATAGACATTCTTAATTCATTTATTGTTTTACCTAATTCTATTGCGAGAAAAAACTCAAAATTTAACCAACCATCTCGCCTTATTCGTTTTTTGCTGTATCAATATCAAGTTGAATATCAAATAAAAATAGTTCTATATCATTTAGAACCTTTTCTGGTAGTGACCTTTGTAATATCGGAGCATCTGACATATCAAAAGCTGGAGTGCCATCTTCTTTCTGTGCCATTTTACAAAGCAACTGAGTTGAAACTGTAAGTGCTTCATCAGTGCCTGCTAACTGCTGCGCCTTTTGTCTATCAAATCTTGTTATCGGTGGAAAATATAAAGTTGTCAAAACCTTGCCAGATGAATCTTTCAATTCATACTTTCTTCTTGCGGTCATCTCATCTTTAAAAGCACCGATGAGAAGGTCTGCTGTTCTTTGATTTGTCATAAGTTGGGGTTGATAACTTTAATAATTAGATAGCTGAAGTAATAGTTCCAGTTGGTTTAAATGTAATGCTTATTGTATTAACGTCACCTAAAGCTGAATTTTGGTCAAAACTTGTAATAATTCCATTGAAAGAAATTTTCTTTGTGGCACTCGCACTGTCTGGGAAAAGTTCAAAAGCTGCTGTTCCAAGATCACCAGTTGTTAAAACACCATCAACAAAAGTTGCTGTCTCACCTGATGCTGAATCATCATAAACTAATTCAGCAGAACCTTCACCTTCAATTAGACCACCAACAAATGCCTTGAAAGTGTCGCCTTGTACTGTTGTCTCCTGAATATCTTTAGTGATAGACATTGACCAGCTTCTAGTACCTAGTACTGGGTTTACAGATGAACCAGCATCATCAAATTTGACCTGCCCTACATCACCTTTAACTTTTGCCATGACAAAAAAAAGAATTATTTATAATTATATTAACCTTTTTCTGACTTTTTTACAGCCTTTTTATTTGCTTGTTGTTTTTCCATATAACGTCTGCATTGATTATCCCAATACTGAGGCTCTCTTCTGCCCTTAACAGCTTCTATAACATCAAGCATTTCTTCTGTAATTTCCATTTAAAGATCCTCATAAATGTTAAAAGTGATTCTAATTTGAGTTTGAAACTTACCTTCTGGACTTGATGCAAACACTTCAGGGCCAACAGGAGAATCAAAAATAACATTTGATACTGTCACTCTATTGTATAAGTCTCTTAGTCTCTTGCCAATCGTATAATTAGACCCTGCTCCAATACCCTCTTCAGTAAATATATTAAGTATAACTAAACCAACAACATTATTTGTAGCAGTGCTTGTATCTCCCTGGGTTAGATATTCATTTGCACCGAAACTTGTAAGACATTGTACAAAAGTATCTTCTGTTGTCGAATCAAATGCCATATTGTTGAATATGACAGGAATAACTGGACTTGATGCCAGTTCTGTTGCCAATCTTGCCTCGATTGTGGATCTGACGGTGTTTAAATCTATAGCAGCCATTTATATTCCTCTTTTAATTCTTTCATATTCTTTTCTAGCATATTGTTCAAGCTCTTTGCCTATAAGTTCAGGAAAACCAGGAACTGTTTTTTGTCTTGTTCTGTAAGTACCACCCCATGAAGGAGGTAAGTTTACACCAAAACAGACAGGTTCTGCATAAGGTAAATTATTTGTGATTGTTCCCTGTAATGGCTTTATATCTGTCTGCCATGCTGCTCTTAATCTTCCAGTATCAACTGGTGTTGCATTTTTTACCCTAAGTGTCCATTGCAAAGTCGTTGCAGCAACTAAATCCTCTACCGCTTCCCTCATTACATCATCTATTTGATCTAACCTTATTTGTCTTGCCATAATTACCTCAGGATTAAATCAAAACTTATTGCTGTATTATTCTGCTCGTTTGTAATTACCTGAATAATTTTAAACTCAACACTGCTTATAACAACTCTGTCTTTTGTGGTCGGTACAAAGGTCAAATCCCCTGCTGATATTGTTAACCTTTTATCCTGTGATTCAATCAGATCATTTACTTCCGATCTGTTTACATTTGTTAACGCACCTTTGATAGTAGTATCAGATGTGGATTCTGTAATAGCTCCTGTGGTTGTGTTATAACTGCCAGCCGTTACCTGTCTGATAGTCACATCACCTCCAAGTTTGCTCAGAGTTTTTGATGCTGCCTTTTTTAGTGCGTTGGCAAGACTCATAATGAATAAGCAATGACCTGACCACTTGCAAGAGTGATACTTGTGATCACACCACAAACTTCAGATGATGCCTTCATAGTTATGCCATTAATAGTTGCAGAACCATTTTCTGTAATGTTCTCAGCAACAAAAGTAGCCTCCGCATCTGTCAGACAATGCACCTTACCAAATCTCCCTGTGTGGGCGTTTGTATCTGTAATAATGATTGCTGCTGGGTATTCGTAGCCGTAGCCCATTTTCATGACCTCTTAATTTGTAAGTTTGCTCTTCCACCTATTCTAATACCCATCAGGTAATGATCAACTATAGGTGGGATACGATCAATACCAACTGCCCCATAGAATCTAGGGGTTGCATTTATATTACCGATACTAACTGTTGCAAAATCTTCCAGGCCACTCAACTCTAACCCGTTCCTATTGTTGTTAAGATATACCGCCAAAATTACCTGTGCATTTTTTACACGATCTGGGATTTCAGTATCAGTGTAATAATCAGCAACTAATCTGTTTGGAAAAGATAAGCCATATAAATTTGTGTAAGTATCAGGTTTTCTTACTCCTGATCTTGGCCATTCAAGTGCCTGGGTATCATCTACCCTAGCCCCCAGGAACTTTTCTCTATCGATGCGTTGTGCAGCCGTGAACAAAGCACGGTTTTTATTGTCGTTGCTTGAACCATCCCAAGCAGCAGCGTCATCACTGAGGACT
>LULU01000290.1_pt1 | contig 11032 bp, 10 predicted proteins | sample 729521 | NCBI WGS metagenome assembly LULU01 (sample SAMN03860281, study PRJNA289734) | marine metagenome | biome: seawater column; feature: ocean; material: water; isolation source: Red Sea water column Station 108 - depth 50m | place: Saudi Arabia: Red Sea | collected 2011-10-15 | depth 50 m | reverse complement strand
CTATGAAAAAGTATATAGTTCAGGAGATACTCATTTGTATTTAGGTTTTAAAAATGGGAGAAATATAGAAAATATCATCAGCTATTTAAAGCCAAAAAAACAATATAAGTTAAATTTTATTGAGGACAATACTTTTTTTAATCAACAAAACCCTGATAAATTTATCGATTTTCTAAAAAGTGAGAATATAGATTATAAAATCGTTGAACTTAGTACTTTTTCATCAAATAAGAATCCTTCTATATTGCTAGGTAGTTTATATTTAATTGGAGAGTATAAAAAAAGGATAATTACATGAAAACGTTTTTTATGATAAAGCCTGATGGTGTACAAAGAAATTTAGTTGGAGAAATTATTTCAAGAGTTGAAGCCAAAGGATTTTCCATCACAAAAATAAAAATGATGACTATTTCTAAAGAATTAGCAGAGCAGCATTATGGGGAACATAAAGATAAACCATTTTTTAATGATTTAGTATCCTTTATAACAAGTGGTCCAGTTGTTGCTATGCAGGTTGAGGGCGAAAATGTTGTTTTACAAATCAGAAACCTTATGGGCGCTACTAATCCAAGTGAATCAACACCTGGCTCAATTAGGGGTGATTTAGCTACTGAATTAGATAAAAATGTTGTTCATGGATCAGATTCAGACGAAAGCGCTGAAAGAGAACTTGAGCTATTTTTTGGGTAGTAAATAACTATTTAAAAACAACAACTATTGGATTATTCTATTAGTACATGGTTGACTTAAATTTACGAAGAACTCTTTTTGGTGGTAATGATATTGCTATCGACTTAGGCACTGCTAACACTCTTATATATGTAAAAGGGGTTGGTGTTGTAGTTGATGAACCTACACTTCTTGCAGTAAATAAAAGCGATAATTCGATTATTACTATTGGAGAAGAAGCTAAAAAATTAATTGGAAGAGTTCCAGAAACTATTGAACTTATAAGGCCATTGAGAGATGGGGTTATATCTGAAATTGAAATGGCAGAAGAACTTGTTAAAACTCTTCTATCAAGAGCAATTGGTCGAGCTTACTCAAGGCCAAGAATTGTTATATGTGTTCCAAATGGTGTTACAAGTGTTGAACAAAGGTCAATTGAAACAGCAGCACATGCTACGGGCGCGTCTGAAGTCTTCACAATAGAAGAACCTATGGCTGCGGCAATAGGAAGCGGTTTAAATATTTTCGAACCATATGGAAATATGATTGTTGATATAGGTGGTGGCACAACTGAAATAGCAGTTATCTCAATGGGGGATATAGTTAATGCTAACTCTGTAAGAGTTGGGGGTGAAGATATGACTGAAATATTAATTGAATGGTTGAGAAGAGAACACCAAATTCTTGTAGACACTGGTATCGCAGAAAATATTAAACATGCAGTTGGCTCAGCTTATCAATATGACAAAGAGCCTCAGGTAACAGTAACAGGAAGAGATATTGTAAGAGGTATACCCAAGCAAGTGTTATTAGAAGCCAGTGATGTTAGGAACGCCTTACAACCAGTTGTTAATGACATTATCGAAGCTATAAGAATATCTCTCTCACAAACTCCACCAGCTTTGGTTTCGGATATTGACAAGGATGGAGCATGGCTTACCGGTGGTGGATCACTATTAAAGCAAATGGATAAAAAAATTGCTGAGGAATTGGGTATTCCAATAAATAACACTGATGATCCTTTAAGTTCTGTTGTAATTGGTTCAGGTATTTGCCTAGAAAGATTTCAAGACTACAAGAGTGTTTTGAAACTATCACCAAAACCTAATTAACATGCAAAGCTCTCAAGTTGTTGGCGTAAGAAAATATGTAGTTTATTTCCTTTTTATTTTTCTTTCAGGCTTATTAAGTGCTGTCGACTATTTTTCTAATAAAACATTATCAAATTTTATACCAGAACGAGTAAATTTAATATCTAACTTCCAAATACCTGACAGACTACTTCAAAATGAATTTTCAAGCTTATCATCAAGTAGAGCGGATTTAGTTGCAGAAAATATAAGATTAAAAGAAGAGCTCTCTAATTTGAGAGTGTTGTATGTAGAAAATCAAGAATTACAGAATAATATTGAGTCTTATGAGCTTCTAATAAAGAATATAAGTGATTTTGAGTTAACATATTATGCGACAAGCTTAATTTTAAAAAACTCGACAGATGAGTATCTAATTTCTGGAGGAAGGGACTACAATTTTGAGCCCGGAGATCTGGTAATAAATGAGACTGGTTTTATAGTCGGTTATTTAGGAGAAGTTTTTAATGATTATTCAATACTTGAATCATTCAATTCTACAAATTTTAACTTTAGAGCACTTGACGAAGATAACAATATTTTTGAGGTCAATTCAAATGGTAAAGAATTAATATTCAGCTCTTTAGATGTAACTTTGAATTCAAAAGTTGGAATGTTATATTCAGATATTACATTTGGACATGTAAACAAGTTTCCACTCTTTGATTTAGAATCCTATGAACAAACAAAACTAAATAACAAATTTACAGTGATAGTGCCAATAGAGAAAATGCTAACTTTCCAAAGTAATTTATTTATACCTAAAAGTAAATGAAAGTAATAAAAGTAATTTCAATATCTACTTTTCTCTTTATGCTTTGCTTAATTGAAAATTATCTAAACACATTTATTTCTTTAGATTTTGGAGTTTATATATTCTTAATTTCACTTATATATATTGGCACTGAATTTTTTAATCAAAATTTAGTTATACCAATTTTCTTATCAGGAATCTTGTATGACTCTTTCTTTAGTACTTACTATTTAGGACTATATACATCAATATTCCTAGTTGTGGTTGTTTTATCTAATTTTGTTGTGTCCAGAGATAGTAGATCAAATGCCTTTTACATCATCACTATTTCATTATGTTTATTAATTTATAAAATTCCAATTATCTTAGAGTTTGATTTGGATTATTGGTTAACTGGTTATTTCATTTCTATTTTTGTAAATTCATTATTGTTTCTCTTCTTTAAAAGAGCACTAAGAAATAATGTTTAACCAAAAAAGACTTAAATTTACGTTTGTTGTATTTTTTATTTTATTAGCTTTTATATTGTTTGATATCTTTCAACTTCAAACAACTGAATTCCAGTCAACGTCTGATATTATTGATCAGCAAAATTTAGATAAATTTTATATAACAGCACCTAGGGGTGAAATATTTGATGCAAATGGAGAAAAAATAGCTGAAACTAAATTAGAACCTCATTTATTTATTAATATGAGAAAAATAACAGATCAAAACTCCTCTGACTACAGACAGATTATTCAATATAATTTTCCAGAGTTAGCGATCAGAGAAATTAATGAAATATTCGAAAGTAAGGAAATTTTACAATTTGTTGCAAACCTCTCTTCGATTGAATATGAGGTTAGAAATAATCTATTAACTAATTTCGATGCTTTTTTAATTATTGATTTACCAATAAGAAACTATATTAAAAATGAACTTTTTGCTCACACAATTGGATATTTAGGAATACCAAACCAAGATGAGTTTAATATTTTTCAAAATGCATCGGGCAATAATCAGGTTGGCAAAAATGGATTAGAAAGATATTACGAAGACTATTTATCTGGAATTCCAGGTGAATTAACTTTTTTGGGTTCTGAGATTATAGACTCAAAACAACCAATTAGAGGTAGGGATTTATTTTTATCAATTGATTCTTCAACTCAGTTAGTTACAAAAGAATCATTGCAACAGGGCATAGATTTAGCAAATAAGAGTTTTGAGTCAATAAATCAAATTAAAAGAGGTGCATCTGTGGTCTTAGATATTGAAACTGGGAATATCGTTTCTATGGTTTCTTTACCTGATTTTAATCCCAATAAGTTTGTATCTGGTATAAGTGACTTTGAATACAAACAGCTAGACAGAGATCAAGCTTTTAATAATTTTGCAATCCAGGGCCTATATCCTCCAGGTTCAGTATTTAAAGTAGTTGCTTATTGGTTAGCACTAAGTGAAAGTATATTTCCTGAGGGCTTGAACAACAAAGATTCAAAAGTTGATTGTGAGGGAAGTCTTTCATTTGGGTTCGATGATGGATCTCAGCAAGTTTATAACGACTGGAAACTTGAGGGACACGGAAAAGTAGACCTAACCGATGCAATTAAACAGTCATGCAATGTGTACTTTTGGGACATAGCTTTAAATATATGGCGAAATTTTGGTAATACGGAAGGAGAGTCCATTCTTCAAGAGTATTCTAAAGAATTAGGCTTTAGTGAGAAAACAAATGTTGACTTACCATTTGAAAAGGTTGGAATTATTCCTGATAGAAATCTTTTTGAAGAATGGAAGATATCTAGACCAGGCTTAGTAAGAGAAGAGGGATGGTTAGGTGGAGATTTAATGAACTTAATCATTGGTCAAGGAGCTATAACAACCACTCCTCTTCAGGTTGCAAATGCATATAGAACTTTATTAACTGGAGAAAACTTGGCGCCAACAGTAAACCTAAATGCAGAAAAGATAATAAATAACAAAATAAATGTGAGTGATGAATTTATTTCATTTCTTTTAAAAGACTTAAACACAGTTACTAATAAAGGTGGAACAGCCTATGTTTCATTCAGTGTATTGGGAAACAAAGCAAATGATATTGGTGGAAAAACAGGAACAGCACAAAATGCTGGTGACAAAAATAATACTTCTTGGTTTGTTGGAGTTGATTCCATAAGTAATCCAAAATATGTTATTGCTACAGTTGTCGATGAGGGCGGATCTGGAAGTGCGGTTGCTGCACCAATTTCAAGAAGAATTATTCAGCATTTACGAGAATACGAACTAACTCCAGTGGAATTTGGTGAAATTACAGAATGATAAATCGAAAAATTACAATATTAGGTCCAGAAGGAACAAATTTATACATTTTGCTTCAATTTATGTTATTTAGTGTTATTTCATGGTTTACATTGTTCAGTTCAATTGAGTCAATTGAGTTTGAAACAAGTAATATTTTAACAAGACAAATAGTATTTTCTTTAATAGGGTTACTTGTATTTTTCTTTACTACATATATTTCAATTGAGAATCTATATAATTTAATAAATTCATTATTTTTACTTTCTGTTTCTGTTTTATTAGGCTTACTTTTCACAACACCGATACTTGGTGTAAGAAGGTGGTACGATTTAGAACCAATTGGATTACCAATTTTTATTCAGCCTTCAGAATTCAGCAAAATTATTTTAGTTTTGTTCTTAGCCAAGATACTTAGTCAAAAGTCTTATAAGTTAATTGCTCTGTTGGGGGTACTAATAAATCTACTTCTAATTTTTATACAACCTGATTTGGGAACAACAATGTTACTTTTAATAGTCACTTCTTTCATGTTTTTTATGTCTGATATTAAATTTAGAAGCGCTGTTCTTGGGTTGTTAACACTATTTCTTTTATTTTTCATGCTATTAGAAATGAATTTTTTAGGTGATTATCAAATATCAAGAATTACAGATTTCTTTTCTGGTGATGACTTTTCGCAAAAGCAAAGTAGACTTTCAATCTCTTCGGGAGGTTTGTTTGGAACTTATTTTACTAATTCACAAATAACTGAAGTTTTTGTACCTGTGCAAACTACGGATTTTATTTTTTCTCTTTATTCAAGAAACTTTGGTTTCTTTGGAGGGTTTTTGCTTTTATCTCTTTGGATTCTTTTTTTCTTTAGGGTAAATAGAATAATTAAACTTACTCAAATTGAGTTTGAAAAATATCTCCTTTCAGGATTATTAATTCTCTTAGGTGTGCAAATACTTATAAATTTGTTAACTATACTTGGCTTTATTCCTTTGACTGGAATACCTTTTCCGCTTCTAAGTCTTGGAGGGTCATCAATATTTTCAACAGCAATAATATTTGGATTGATCAATAGAGTATTCATAGAAAACAACATAGTTGTTTAATTTTTAAATCTAGTATTCTTAAATCATGTTTAATTTATATATTCGTCATCTCGGAGGTTTTAATGTTTGGTATGTTCAAAAAGTCAAAGATTGTTCGCAAAAGCGACAACTTGGACAATACAAAAACTAAATGGTTTAATGGCCAAAAAGTAAAAATAAAATCTGGAACTACTCGCTCAGGTTCTCAAAAAAATAAAGATTTTAAAGATAAGAATCCAACTTGGTTTAGAGAACAACCATTACCAGTTCCAGAAGTAGAAAAAAAGCAGATGCTAATAAGCTCTAAAGATGGTGTATCGAAGGTAGCTATTCTTGAGGGCCCAACGCTAGTTCAATATTATACATCAGAAAATAACGCTAAGTCTAAAGTTGGAAATATTTATCTTGGAAAAGTAAAAAATGTTTTACCTGGGATGGAAGCAGCATTTGTTTCTTTTGGTGAAGAAAAAAATGGTGTGTTGTACGTGGCTGATATAGAGGGTTCTCATAAAAATTCAAAAATTGAAAATTTATTAAAACCTGATCAAGAAATTTTAGTTCAAGTAGTCAAAGACGCTATGGGGGAAAAGGGGGCTAGGTTAACAGGCCAAATCTCCCTACCAGGAAGATATTTAGTATTAATTCCAAACTCTAGAACAAAGGGAATCTCTAGAAGACTTACTGATAATGAAAGAAACAGATTAGACAAAATTATTCGTAAGCTAAAACCTGAAAATTTTGGAGTTATTGTTAGAACTGCTGCTGAGGGAGTTAGTGAAAAAGCACTACAAGTAGATATAGAAAAACTTGTTGAAGAGTGGGATGTTGTTAGTAATTACAAAAGCGGTGATGCTCCAAAATTAATTCATCAAGAGCCAGATGTTTCTATAAAAGTAATACGAGAACACCTAAATACAACATTTAAGAAGCTTTTAATTGATAGAAAAGATCAATTTGACGAAATCAAAAATTATGTTTCTGCTACTTCTCCTGAAATAAGTGATATTGTCGACTTTTATCAGGATGAACTAATGTTATTTGAAAGGTACCACATCGAAGACCAAATAAAAAAGGCTTTAGATAGGAAAGTTTGGTTGCCATCTGGTGGGCATCTAATTATTGACAGAACAGAAGCGCTAACTGTTATTGATGTTAATACTGGAAAATTTGTTGGAAAAAATAGTCTTGAGGAAACTGTGTATGAAAATAATTTAGAAGCTGCAGAAGAAATTGCAAGACAGTTAAGACTTCGAGACATTGGTGGAATTATAGTGATAGATTTTATTGATATGGAGTCAACCAAAAAGCAACAAAGTCTTTTAAATAGATTTAAGCAGGAATTAGCTAAAGACAAGACTAGAACACAGGTATTTGAAATTTCTAGACTTGGATTAGTTGAAATGACTAGAAAGAATGTGGCAGCCGGTCTCGTTGAAAGTTTTTCAGAAGAATGTGAAAAATGCAATGGTAGGGGTCTAATAATTAATGATATTTTTGCTAACAAAAGTATAGAAGAAGGCTTGATTGAGTCCGAGGCTGTAGTAGAGTGAATGAGTTATGAGTAAATATGCTGTTATTAAAGTAGGATCATCTCGATAAAACTGTTGTTCCCGTTTTAGTCAGTCCTAGAAAAGGTCAAATAGTTGTAGACGATAAAGAACTAAAAAACTATAAAGTTGAACTAGAGCATCTTTCAGCTTCAAAGTCCAAAAAGATTAATATTTTTCAATATAAAAACAAAACTGGAAACAGAAGAAGAGTTGGATATAGAGAAAACTCAAAAATTGTTAAAGTAAAGAGTATTCAAGGACTTGAAAGCGCTGAGGAGGAATAATGTCTAAAACAAAAGCTGGTGGTTCAACTAGGAATGGTAGAGACTCAGAGTCCAAACGCCTTGGTACTAAAGTTTATGACGGTGAAAATATATCTGCTGGCTCGATTGTAGTTAGACAAAGAGGCACAAAAATTCATCCAGGAGAAAACGTATCCAAAGGTGGAGACGATACTCTCTTTGCAAAAATTGATGGTGTTGTAAAATTTTCTACTAGAAATGGTAGAAAATTAGTTAATGTAATTCCAAAATGAGCCAATGTTCGTTGATGAAATCAAGCTTTCAGTATCCTCTGGAGCTGGAGGCCCAGGCTCTGTTAGTTTCAATAATTTAAACTCTAAAACTAAACCATCTGGCGGTTCAGGTGGAGATGGCGGTAGTGTTATATTGCAGGTTAATAAAGAATTGCCTGACTTATCTCACATAATGTCGAATAGTTCTCTTAAAGCTGAAAATGGTGGACCAGGTAACAAAAATTTTCAAAATGGAACGTCAGGTGAGAATCTAATTATAGAAGTGCCAAAAGGAACACAAGTATTTATTGATGATGAAATGTATGCTGACCTTCATGACAATAACTCTTCTTATGAATTAATTACAGGTTCAAAAGGTGGTAGAGGTAATTATGAATTGATCTCAAAACGAAATCCTAATCCACAAATCTGCGAACAAGGAATAAAAAGAAAATCACTTGATGTCAAACTAAGTTATAGTCTTTATTCAGACATATCAATTGTTGGACTACCTAATGCAGGCAAGAGTACACTAATTCAAAAATTGACAAACTCTAAGGCAAAAATTGGTGATTATGAGTTTACAACCACTAGTCCAAATATTGGTGTTTTAAATAATTCTGAATCATTGATAACTATATGTGATCTGCCTGGATTATTAGAGGGTGCTTCAGACGGGGTTGGAATGGGCAGAAGAGTACTAAAACATTTGAGAAATACTAAATTTATAATTTATTTAATTGACCCATTAAATGAAAAATTTAATATAAGTTCGCAAATTTCAATGCTTGAAGATGAACTTTTTAAATTTGATGAAAATTATAAATCAATTAAAAAACTAATTGTTATAAATAAGTCAGATAAACTCACTACACCTAATGAGGAATATCTTAATATATCCTGTTTAAATGAACATGGAATTGAAATATTGGTCAGCAAGATACAGGATGTATTTCAAGATGACTTACCAATTATTTATTCTGAGTTTCATAAAATTGTTTTAGAGCAAGACGATTACTTTATAGAAAAAATAGAAAATCAGTTCATTTGTTCTGGTGAATTAGTCACGAATATGATAAATATTTCTGGAAACAAAGATAGTGTTCTAGATGAGATATTTATTAGATTCGAAAAATCTGTTCTCTCAAGAGAAATTAGTGAAATGGGTGCAATAGATGGTGATACAATTGTGTTAGGAAATTTAGAATTTGAATACAAACAATAAAAAAAATATAGTAATAAAAATTGGAACTACTTCAATTATTAAAAATGATAAAGTTGATATAACTTTATTAAAAAGCTTGGCCGAGTTAATAATCGAAAATAAAAATCAATTTAATTTTGTAATTGTCACCTCTGGCGCTGTTGGTCTTGGAGCAACAAAATTAAATTATAAAAGTAGACCTAAATCCTTAAAAAGGCTTCAGGTGGCATCAGCAGTTGGTCAAATTGAATTGATTAACCAGTATGAAAAAATTTTCAAAGATAAAAAAATGAATATTGCACAAGTTTTAATTACCAAAAATTTGATTGATGATAGAGAGCAATTCGTTAATACCACACAAGCATTAAATGAATTGTTATCGCAAGAAATTATTCCAGTAATTAACGAAAATGACGTTGTAGCGACTGAAGAGCTAAAATTTGGTGATAATGATAGGTTATCTGCAATAGTCTCAATTATTGTTAATGCAGAAAAACTTATAATCATTACTAATAAAGAGGGGTTGTACAATTTCAATCCTGATAAAAATAAAGATGCAAAAAAAATAGATTACATTGAATATGATTCCAATCAACTTAATGAATTAATACCTCTTTCAAAGGCTGGAGAAGGCATGGGAGGATTTTCAACAAAAATTATGGCATCTCAAATTTCGGGTTTTTCCGGTATACCAACACACATAATCTCTTGGTCAAAATCTAATCTATCGAAAGCAATTTTAAATGAAAAGGTTGGAACCTATATTACTGCCTCAAATAAGAAAATTAGGCTTAGGAAGCTTTGGATTGCATATGGGATGGCTCCAGTATCAAATGTATATATTGATGAAGGTGCAGCTAGTGCACTTTTAAAGAATGCTTCACTTTTATCAAAAGGAGTTGTTAGGTTTGATAATTCTTTCAAAATTGGAGATGGACTATCAATTGTTTTTAATAAAAAAATTGTCGCTAAGGGTATTGCAAAAATTGACAGTCCTGCAGTCGGTGAAAGTAGTGTATTAATTCATAAAGACGATTTAATTATTCTATAAATAATTTTACTAATAGAAATTCTTAATTAATCTTTTAATATGCTTAAGCAAATAGGAACACAAGCAAAAGATGCTGCTGCAGAAATTGCAGTTTTAAGCACTGATAAAAAAAATCAAATATTACAGTCTATGGCTGATGAATTGCTTAAAAACTCAAAAAAAATTTTAGATGCTAACAAAATAGATTTGAAAAATTCCAAGGATCTTGATTTAACACCTGCCTTAATTGACCGATTATCTTTAAGTGAAGAACGTATAAATGGTATGGCTAATGGTTTGCTCAAGATAATTCCCCTAGAAGATCCGGTTGGCAATATTACTGACAGCTGGAAAACTGATGAAGGATTACATATTAAAAAAATTCGTTCACCTTTTGGAGTTATAGGAGTTATTTATGAAGCAAGACCAAATGTCACAAGTGATGTTTCAGGTCTTTGTCTAAAATCTGGTAATGCTGTAATTTTAAGAGGATCCAGCTATTGTCTTGACTCAAATATTGCTATTCTTGAAGTTCTTCAAAATTCACTAGCTTTAAATAATTGTAATAAAAATATTTTTCAGATAATAGAAAGTAAAGATCGTCAAGACACTATTGAATTTATGAATCTCACAGAATTTGTTGATCTCATTATTCCAAGAGGAGGGAAGGGGCTAATACAAACATTAGTAGATAACTCAAAGGTACCATTTATCCTAGATGGAGATGGAAATGTACATTTATACATACATCAGGATGCAAAAAAAGAACATATTATTGATATAGTTATTAATTCTAAAGTTCAGAGACCGGGGGTATGTAAC
>LULU01000560.1_pt1 | contig 11061 bp, 21 predicted proteins | sample 729521 | NCBI WGS metagenome assembly LULU01 (sample SAMN03860281, study PRJNA289734) | marine metagenome | biome: seawater column; feature: ocean; material: water; isolation source: Red Sea water column Station 108 - depth 50m | place: Saudi Arabia: Red Sea | collected 2011-10-15 | depth 50 m | reverse complement strand
GATGAGGGTGTAAAGTATGAGGTGTATCTTGATCACCTTGATCTAAAGACTGTGGGTATAGGGCATCTATGCAGAGAAGATGAGCCAGAGTTTGATCAGCCTGTAGGTACTCAGGTTGATGAAGATAGATGCACAGAACTGTTTGAAGAAGATATCAAATCAGTCATCAAGGATTGTAAGAAGGTGTTTGAAGATTGGGATGACATGGATGAAGAATTAAAATTAATATGTTGCAATATGATGTTCAATCTCGGACTGCCAAGATTTAGCAGATTTAGAAAAATGATAAATAACATTATAAACAAAAATTATCCCAAAGCTGCTGAAGAGATGAGAGACAGCCGTTGGTATAGGCAAGTAACTAACAGAGCAGAAAGATTAGCTAAAAGAATGGAAGCTATTGCATGACCCAGAAAAAGTTACAGAAAAAATCTGTGTTCAATGAATATGATGAAGATGGTGATGGCATTGTATCTGATGAAGAACTATCTCATGTTAAAGAAATAAAAGAAACAGAGTCAAAACTTAGAAAGCAGATAGCACAGCTTAGAATGGCAAGATACACACTCATAGGCATGGGTGTATTTACTGCTGCAATGTTTTTTATGCCAATAGAAAAGATTAACGCATTATCTGATATCAGCAACTTACTCTATATATCTGGTGCAGGTATTGTTGGCACATATATGGGTACAACAGCCTGGATGGCAAGAAAATAAGTGACATGGCTATTGGTTGTTTTTCTTTCAGGTACAGTACAGGAGAGCGTTTATTTCAGTGATCTGGATGCGTGCCTTAGAGTTGCAGCAAAAATTAGATCGCAAAACCTCGATCCCTCACTCGCAGGAGACAGCAGGATATGGGTCAAGGCTTATTGCGTTCCTAAATCTGTTCCTCAGAAAACTCAAGATAAGTGACAGAGTTAGAAGAAAAAGTATTGCTGCTAAAGATGCGGCTCAAAAAATACAGAAAAGATTTTGACCACATTCTAAAGCAGTCAGACTTAGATAAAGCCATACTGGTTTTAGATGATAATCCACATTTACTAAGGACAAACAATGGCAGTCAAAAAGAAAAGGAAGTTCGCAAAAGTACCTAAGACAAAAGGTGGTGTACCTAAAAAATATGTGCGTGGTGCAAAGAACCCAAAGGCTAGGGAAAAAGAAATAAAAAGAACAGCTAGACTTTACAGAGAAGGTAAACTGACACCTGCCATGATGGATCGTATCTCAAAGAGAAGGAGTAGAGGCTGATGGCAACAAAGGCAACTAAGAAAAAAAGCAGTGGTAAATATTCATCAATACCTGGTGCAGGGAGGTTTGCTAAATCTACACTTGATAAGGTGTATAAACGTGGACTCGGTGCATACTTTTCATCAGGCAGCAGACCAAAGGTATCACAACATCAGTGGGCTATGGGCAGAGTCAAAAGCTTTGTTAGTGGTAAAGGTGGTGCAAGAAAAGCTGATGCAGATTTACTAGGCAAAAAGAAAAAGAAAAAGACATGATTAGTTTACTAGGCTCATTGTTGGGATTTGGAACAAGTTTTCTGCCGTCAATATTAGATTATTTTAAGCAGGCACAGGTTCATAAACAAAAGCTTGAAATGATGAAAATGCAAAGTGAGTTACTTGAAAAAAAATCTGCATTACGTTTGCAGGAATTGGACAAACAAGCAGAGATAAAAGAAGTAGAAGGATTATACAAACATGATGCAAGTCTGGATGGTGGTAAGTTCGTTAACGCTCTACGAAGTTCGGTTCGTCCTGTTATCACTTATATTTTTATGGGCTTATTTATTGCCGTAGAAATTTCAATAATAGTTAAGTTTATGGAAACTGGTGGCGAATGGACAGAAGCTGTAAACCTTTTATGGAGTGATGAAGTTGCAGGTTTATGGTCAGCTATATTAGCCTTCTGGTTTGGCAACAGAGCAATATCTAAATTTCAAAATAAATAACATGGCAAGAAAAAGAATTAATCTCACTTCAAAGCACAAATCGCCCTCAGGGGGCTTGAATGAGGCAGGAAGGCGTTTTGCAAGATCGCAAGGGTCTAACCTCAAAAGACCTATAAAGAGCGGTGACAGCCCTCGCAGAGCAAGTTTTTTAGCGAGGATGGGTGCAAGTCGTGGCCCTGATTACAAAGATGGCAAACCAACCAGGAAGTTACTGGCACTCCGCAAATGGGGGGCTAGTTCATCTGCTGATGCAAGAGCAAAGGCAAAAAAAATCTCAGAGAGAAACAAAAAAAAGAAGGAGAAGAAAGCATGAAGGGCATGAACTATGGCGGCATGAAGAAAAAGAAGAATGGTAAGAAGATGATGGGTAAGAAAACCATGACCAAGAAAAAACCTATGAAGAGAAAATAAAATGGCAGCACTTACTAAGAGGCAACAAGCCACACTAAAAAAACATTCTGTACATCATACAAAAAAGCACATGACAGAGATGCGTAAGCTAATGCGAGCAGGAAAGACGTTCACTCAGGCTCACAGGGCAGCTACTAAGAAAGTGGGGAAGTAATGCCTTTTAGTAAGTACTCACCCAAGCAGAAAAAGCTTGCAAGGGTAGCACCACCCAGAACTAAAATTACAGGTGCAGATTTCAAAAAACTAAAAAAGAAGAAAAGCAAAAAAAAGTAAAAAAGCTTGATTTACTTGTAGCAGTTTTGTATCAGTTTTAGTAGAAAAGTCACCACCATAAATTCTATATATATGGCGACTTAAAATGACTAAAGGGTACTAAAGCATTGTTTTTATTAGCTTTGAAATCAGTTCAAATCTGGTCACCCCGACCAAAACACAAAACTCTGAAACTCGCAGAACTCAGCCATTTATTTGGCTCTATACTTAGGTTTCAGACGTATCTAAAATATTTTTATACAACAATCATACAACACCAATACAAGCCATTTACAACGCTTTTACAACTAAAAAGTGGCGACCTAGTGGCGACTAATACTGATGACCCTCTTGACATACTAGGCGTTTACGCCTATATATTAATTATTAACGCAAATATTGGAGAATGACGATGACACCAACACAAGCTATTAAAGAGATCGATACTGTTATTGAGCAAATCATTTCTAAAACTGAAAAGGACAAAGCTGAGAAGCTTAAAAAAGCTTATGAGATAGTAAAGCAAGACTATCAAGATAAAATTAATCTATCTGTGATTAGAACAGATTACAGCCTTTACCTATAGGAGAATGACAAATGCAATATGATATTAGAGGGCCAAATTCAAGAAATCTTTATTACACCAGGTTAAAAGATGGCAGAATAAAAACTGCTGCAACAAAAGAACTATTGGTGCAGAAACTTGATAAAATGTGGATATTGCCAAATAAACAGAATAAAGATTCTATGTCTATTGGTGATCTTTTACAACGATATATTAGACATTTAGAAAAGAGAACACATGGCAGAATAGATGGTCAAAAAAGAATTAGAGAACAGAGTTATGAAAACTATCTATCGTATTCAAGAGCCATTTGGAACTTTGACAATCAAAGATTTGCTGATGGATTTGGTAAAAGAATAACTGTATTTAATAAAAATATTATTGATTATAAAATAGAAAATGTTGATAGAAACTTTTTAAATGAATTTTTAAATCAGCTTGAAATAAATTTTGTTGATAAAAGTTCCAAACACAAACATGAAATATTTAGTTTTTTTAAAGGTGCTTTACTATGGTTAAACAAGCAAGATAAAGAACTATATCCAATACCTGATTTAGAAGATTTTGTAGTCAAACAATTTAAAAAAGAATCTTTTGTTCCAAAGAGGTTAGATGCACAACTTGTACTTAAAACTGTTGACCAGGTATGCAAGGAAAAATATGCAATATATGTTTACCTTTGTTCTAATGGTCTAAGAGCATCTGAGGCAAATGGTTTGAAGCCATCCGACTTTGATTGGACAAACAATACTGTACATATTCAGAGAATTGTAGATAGAGCCAGAAGAGTTATTGCTATTGAGACAGGTTATGAAATTGCAACTAAAACTCAATCGTCAAATCGTAAAGTGCCTCTTGGGTCAGGATTAGCGACAAGGATAAGAAAGTTTATTATGTCAAATCCTAACCTTGAATGGATGTTTCAATCAGAGCAAAAGTATGATGGCAGACCTATTAAGCAACAAAATTTAGCAAGATTTGGTTTACATAAAGCACTAGAGCATTTGAAAGAAAAAGGGCAGAAAGTAGAGTGGAAGGGTGCGATGCATGGCCTTAGACACTACTACGGCTCTTTGTTATTGGCTGAAGCTGCCAAGCTTGGTAGAAATCCAACATGGGTACAGAAGAGGTTAGGGCATAGCAACCTGCAAACAACTCTTGGCATCTACTCACATGACATTGATGAAGATAACCAAGAGCTTAATAATGAGGTTGAAAGACGTTTGAACGGCTAAATTATTTTCTTATCCACCATATTTTCTATCAGCCGTGCTTTGATAGCGTGGCTGATTTTTTATCCACTCATCTATTTCCTGTTTTGAATAATAAATTCTTTTACCAATTTTCATAAATTTTGGAGCATACTTTGGCCCTTTATACCTATACCATTGTAAAGTTTTAATTGATATTCCAGTAAGTTCTGAAAGTTCAGTTTCACTAATTAATATTTTTTCCATAATTACTCTACAGGCCAAAGGTTGCGAGTTGCACCTTCTTTCTTGATCTTGCCGCTCGCAACTAATTTCTTTATCGCATAGCTGAGTCCATTTGGACTTCTTCCATAACCTTCACCATTAAGATAATCATGTATCTCTCTATGTGTTGGCGGTATCTTGTGCTGCTTTACATAGTCTTTTATAAACTTTAGAGCATGAACTCCCATAAGGGTAACACCTCTGTTTCTGTAGCTTGTTTCTTTATCCTCTCTATCCATTATCTTTATTATATTCTGCATTAAATTTTACCTCTATTCTTCCCTGAAGAACTGTCACAATACGTTTGATTAAAGTAAAGTGAGGTTCTTTTAGATTATTTTCTAGCCTGTACAAAGTTGTCTCAGAGACATCTGCACTCATGGCAACTGCCTCTCTTGACCAACCCAATGCAAGCCTTTGTTTTTTTATTTGATCACCAATGGTCATTCTTTCTTTTCCAAAGCTGCTTTTATAAACTCCATAGCCTTATGAAACATCTGCTCCTTTGACATCTTGATTTCATATTGCTTACCTTCAACAACCAAAAGCACGCAATCTGCTCTTGGTATAATGAAAGTGTGGTGTTTATTATCTGTAGCCTTGCCCACTGTTACCTGGATCAGCAGGATCACCTTGCATGATATTACCTATTTGCTGTGGCCCACCTTGATTGTAGTTTTGCTGATAACCGCCCTGTGGTTGCCCCATGCCTTGACCAGGCTTTTGTCCTCTTGGAAGTACAACCATCTTGCCTTGCCTTTGTGGCAGCATATTAAGTAGAAATGTAGGCTCAGATTCACCTCTTGATGGATTAGGTGGGAGTATTACACCAATCTTGTTTGCATACTCTGGTTTGTAACCTTTTTGTGGATTACCTTCTATAAAATAAATATCCTGTTGTTCCTGTATCATATTGATAGCATCCCTTCTTTTGTTCTGAATAAATTTGTGTATAAGTCGTATAAGTCGGCATGGTTCGCAAACTCTCTAATTAGAGCGATATTATTATCGTGAAACCTTCCGATCTCCTGCTGTAGCCCTAGCCCTGTTGTCAGGATTGCCCATATAAATGTCAAATGTCTGTGTGGCATTTACTGTCCATTCTTTCAAATCATCTACTGTCTTAATAGTTCCTGCTGCACAAGCCTGTTGCACAACTCCAGTGGTATAGATGTTTCTGCTCTCAGCAGGTGTAGTCGGTTTAAATGCCATCTAAAAATTCCTTACATTTATTCTTATTTGTTGGTAGAGAATTTTTATGTTTAACAAGTGTCGGTATGTGAAATAAAGTCTGACAAGTACAATCAGTAAACCTATGAAAAAAAGGTATTTGCTTATCACCAGTTTTTTTAAAATTTTCAATGATGCGTTGTAAACTTCTAAAACTTTGGCCAACATTTAAATCAGCTAATTGATCTTTAAAATTATATACTTCACTTGGTTTAAAAAGTTGAAGCTCATGCCTGTCTTCTCTATTTAAAGTAAAAGCTAATTCAACAAATTCTTCTTCTGTCATCATATACTCCCATATATTTGGTGAGGGTCTAAACGAGGAAACATTGGAACTAGACCCTCATAACTAATTACCTGCGGTAACTGAAACAAGAAACAAAATGTAAACTACAATAATAATCAGCATCCATTTTCTCATCACAATTACAAATTCAGGTGGGTTATCCATCAAGATATCCCCATATATCTTTGACCTGCTGCACGATCTCATCATCGACATTGTTCCAGACATAATGCCCAAAGTTCGGCTCTACATATCTGGTCAATATTTTTGGATCAGCACTGATCTTCAACAGGTTTTGTCTAGCCCTTGCAACCAATCTCATAGTTTCAAATGCCTGTGCCATTGGTTCAGATTGCATCTCTGGGCAGTTGGTATGATCATATATCTGGTAGCCTTTGTGATTGACATAGATGATCCTACCTGGCTTATTGGCTGCCCTCGAATAAACTGATGTCTGTCTAAGATTGCTCAGTGTAGGTCTTTTAGGCAGTGATTGTGTTCTTTCAGAATAACTACCATCAGCTTTAAGAAAAGGTGTGGGCCATTTGGTTTTACATTCTACAATGACATCCTGCTCAACTACATCAACATAGCCACCAACATTAAGGTCAATTCCCTTTGCATTTGTTTTTACAAGCTGTTCAATATCTTCAACTTTCATTCTGCACTCTTTTGCAGCAAGCACTAAATTATTAACAACTGCATCAAAATGCTTGAGACAGAGTTTGTGCTGTTCATGGTCTTTGGCATTAGGTGCATTAAACTTAGTCAGTTCATGTTTCTGTGTTTCGATAGCTTCTTTGAGTGGTGTACCGCCAAGATACTGTTCAAAGGCTCTATGTGCCTCTCCACCTGCTCTCATTTTACTGTTTGCAGGGTTTATACGCTCTCTGTCTATGCCTGAAAGATACTTGGCTATGAAGTAATCCATAGGACAATTATCAGGGTCTAAGCGGCTTGGATACCACATATCAATAACATTACTCATAGTCATTTAATCTTATCGGCATTAACGCCTATAGTAAAGACAAAAAAAAGCATATTATGGTCTTACCCACTCAACTGGAGCAATCCATTTAACTTTAGTGCAATCAGATATTTTTACAGGTTTTACAGATAAATTTGTAACATAATAAGGTGCTTCATCATTACCTTGAGGTTTAAAAAAATATCCTAAAAATCTACCTTCTGCACAATCAATAACCACTAATTTTGACAAATGTTTGTGAAATTCACTTTGATCTTCTATGGGATCAATCTTGCATAAATAAAATCGATTTAACAACGATATATGAACATTATGTGCTTTGAAAGCTATGTAGTCATCATTGGTGTTTGCAATCATTATAGCAGCAGGTGTATTGTGTTCAAGTGGTGTAATCCTTTGATTGTTCTCAAAATCTACAAGACCAATAACTCTGACTTCTTTTAATTGTTCTTCATTGTATGGCTCAGCTATTTGTAAAAACTTTGATAAGTCAGGAAATCTTTTAGAAAGCTTGCCAATAGTTCGCATTGAAAGAACGTGTTCTGCTCTTGTGGAAATATCATTTACAAAGCCAGTGATGGTGCTAGGAGATACTCCTGCTTCTGATGCAAATTCAGATAGACTCATACCATGCGTTTTTGCACAGTCTATTAAAGCCTTCTTAATTTGACCTCTATTCATAAATGTAAAATATTCCATTTTTTTTCCTTTTACAAGTTTCTTACAACAACCTTACAAACATATAACAATAAACGCCTATTTTTATAAATAATTTTACCATTTTGCACTAATTTACATTAAGAGCGTTGACGCCTAGAATTATTAATTCTTAATAATTTTTGCAAATAGATAGGCGCTATGTCAAACGAATTATTACAAAATCTTATAAAAAAAATTGAGCTTACTTATGGTAGTATCTGGCGTGCTTCACAGACACTAGATGTTGATTACTCCACTTTGCTCAGATGGCGTAAAGAGCAACAAAAACCCAACACAGCTACCTTAGAACGTATCGCAGAGGAGATGAATCGCAATGACAACCAAACATGATGAACTTTCACTGGCAGCACAAAAGAGAATCATTGAGCGATTAAATCGTATAGAGAAAAACTTTGATCGTCTATTTGATAACCTTGATGACATTAAAGGTGGCATAGATCGACATGATCAGACATTGCATGACTTTGTAGTAAAACCTGCAAGAGATAAAGAAGATGGCAGGTAAGCATAGCAGAAACAAAGGTGCAGCGTATGAGAGAGAGATTGTAAACTGTCTTAAGAACAATGGCATCAAAGCTGAACGCATACCTTTGTCAGGTGCAATGAAAGGTAACTACAGCGGTGATATAAAGCTTGGCCCTGTACTTGGATATATCGGTGAATGTAAACGCACAAAAAAGAAGCTGACACATATCTACAAAGCATTAGAGCAGGACAACGCAGACTTCCTGTTTGCCAGAGATGACCTCAAAGAGACTGTAGCCATAGTAAGGATGGAAACCTTAGTCACTTTGTTTAAGCAGCTTGGATGGGCGAATGAATGAGAAGCTCAGGCATCTTGATCTGTTTTCTGGTATCGGTGGCTTTGCACTTGGTCTTGAAAGCACTGGCGGTTTTGAAACTGTCGGTTTCTGTGACAATGAACCCTTTGCTCAGAAGGTGCTTAAAAAGCATTGGCCTGACGTACCCTGCTATGAGGATGTGAGGGATGTCGGAGTGGATACAGTTGGATATAGAGGAGTGGATATCATTACAGGAGGATTCCCCTGTCAGCCCTACAGTGTCGCAGGAAAGCAAGACCCAAAAGACAATCGCCAACTCTGGCCTGAAATGTTTAGAATTATCAAAGAAATCAGACCCACCTACGTCATTGGAGAGAATGTCAGAAATCTTATTAGCATCAGAGAAGGAGTGGTATTCGAGCAGGTGTGTACTGACTTGGAAAGTGAAGGCTACGAAGTGCAAACGTATGTATTATCTGCTTCAAGCCAAAACGCTCCCCATCTCAGATACAGGTGTTGGATTGTCGGTATCATGGCCGACACCGAGAGCCAGAGATCATTTTCCACCAGTAAGCGAAGAAAACGTAAGCAAGAACAGTCAGGGATACTCAACGACAAGAAAGAAGTCAGGAGTGAAGTATGGAGCAAGTCTGCCAGATGCAGTGAATTACGAGAACAAAATGTGGCCAACTCCAACTCACATGAACGACAGCATTTATGTAGACAGAAGTCCGAACAGACACAAAAGACACAGCAGAGGTCTGGCAAGCGAGGTGGATCACAGAAACAAGATGTGGCCGACACCAAGATCAAGGGATTACAAGGACGGCTCATCAATTCCACCATCAAGAAAGAAGAACCCAGAACTGGCAACGCTAGGACAGAAAGTGCTAATGCAGAATCAGATGTTTCTAACTCCATCAGCCAACGAGGACGCAGCAGGAAGAGTAGGGGGAAAGATGCAGAAGATGCTAGGAAACTCTCCAGAAGTGAGGAACACAGGCAAGGGAACACTATCGGCAGAATGGGTGGAACTACTGATGGGCTATCCAAAGGGTTGGACAGACATTGGGGAGATGGATGGGAAGAAGGTACGCCAAGAGTTGCCGAAGGGCAAAAAAACAGAGCCAACAGACTTAAAGGACTAGGCAATGCAGTTGTACCACAGATACCTGCTGTACTGGGAAGGGCAATACTAGAGGTGCATAATGGCTAAAGACAGAGATGAGATACAGGTAAGGCTTGATAATAATAAATGCCCTAAGTGCCTGGTTGAATTGCTTGATAACAAGAATGAAGAGGTGAGGAAATGTTGGGCCTGCGGTCTGGTGATATCTACACCAAAGGAAGAAGATGACTGAGACATTTATTAACAAATCCACATTGCAGGAGAACTATTCTACCCTGCCTAATAAGCTGATCAATGATGAGAAGTTATCTGGTGATGGTCTTGCAGTGCTAGTTTACTTGTTATCAAAGCCTGCTGATTGGAAAGTCAATGCACAGAATATTGCAAACAGATTTGGCTATGGCATCAATAAAGTCTATCAGATTATCAAGCAGCTTATTCAATATGGATATGTCAAGAAAGATGTCATCAGAGATCAGGGTAAGTTCACGCAAATCGTTTACCACGTTTATGATCAACCATTTCACTGTTTACCACAAATGGTTTTGCCAGAAATGGAAAACAGTGAAACTTACAAAGTAAAGAAGGAACAAAGTAAAGAAGTAACAAATGCCGTAGAACCATCAATATTCGATATTGCTGCTTCTCGGCTCATTAACCATGATGTACCTGATAAGAGAGCCAGAGGTATAGTTGCAATGCTTCTCTCTTCTTTTAAGAATGTTACTGTTGTTAAAGAAAAGGAAAAGCTTTTAAAGGATGCCGTCTTTAAATTGCCTGACACAATTACACAAGCTGACAGAGTTGTGCCTTACCTTACAAAGATGATACAGGCTGTTGATGTGGTTAGCGAGCCTGTGCAGAACTTTGGAAATGTTACATACCAGTTAAAGGTTGAAGATGTATTAACAGCAGGGCCTGCATTTCAGGATAAGATTAACAGAGACAGTGACAAGGCTATGCAGGTTGTAGCAATGATTAAAACAAATCAGATACACAGAGATCAGATAAGGTGGTTCAATGGGGCTTGATGAATTATATGACAGATTAGAAGAAATGGTGATGGTATGTCACAGCTTTCCTTCTCCACTTCGTAAACAGAAACTGTCTTTCTGGCCTGAATATGCCAATGATGCTAACCTTGCTTATGGGTATAATCAGACTACTGTTAGTATTAAGCCTACACATGACATGATAGATCGCTGTGATGAAGCATTGTTATGGGTGTTGGATATGCCAGAAGAGGATAGGAAAATTGTGTGGC
>LULU01000121.1_pt1 | contig 11149 bp, 10 predicted proteins | sample 729521 | NCBI WGS metagenome assembly LULU01 (sample SAMN03860281, study PRJNA289734) | marine metagenome | biome: seawater column; feature: ocean; material: water; isolation source: Red Sea water column Station 108 - depth 50m | place: Saudi Arabia: Red Sea | collected 2011-10-15 | depth 50 m | reverse complement strand
CATGGAGAGCATAAATGAATTAGGTTACAAAGCTATAATTAATGGGCAAAAAGGACATTATGGTGTGTCAACTCTTTATAAATCTGAACCATTGGATTTTCAATTAGGCTTCCCGACAGATGAAGAGGATGCCCAATGTAGGCTAATTTCTTCAAGACACAAGTTTTCTTCTCAAGAAGTAACCATTATCAATGGGTATTTCCCTCAAGGAGAAAGCAGAGATCATCCAAAAAAATTTCCTTATAAAGAAAAGTTTTTTAAGGATCTGATGATTTATTTAAATGAGAACTTTTCTCCAGAAGACAATATTATTATCTTGGGAGACCTAAATATTTCCCCAGAAGATATTGATATAGGTATTGGAGAAAACAATAGAAAAAGATGGCTTGCTACGGGAAAATGTAGTTTCTTACCTGAAGAAAGAGAATGGTTAGAAAATATAAAAACTTGGGGATTTTTTGATTCTTATAGAAAATTTTTCCCAGATTCTAATGATAAGTTCAGCTGGTTTGATTACCGCAGCAGAGGGTTTGATGATAATCCCAAAAGAGGCTTAAGAATTGACCATCTATGGGTAACAAAACCTCTTTTAGAAATGGCAATTGAATCTGAAATAGATTATGAAATAAGAGGTATGGAAAAGCCTTCTGATCATGCTCCGGTTTGGACTGAATTTAAAATCTAATTTCTCCTTTCTTGAAAAAATTTCTTTAATAACTCAGAACTTTCGGTTGCAAGGATTCCGCTTGAAACTGAAATTTTATGGTTAAAGAAACTTTCCTCTTGTAAATTCAAATTATTTATCACTACTCCTGATTTTTGATCCTCTGTAGCAAAGATTAATCTATCTATTCGAGCATGAATGCATGCTCCAAAACACATCAAGCAAGGCTCTAAAGTAACGTAGAGACTAGCTCCATTGAGTCTATAGTTATCTAGTTTATTTGCTGCATCTCTCAGCACGTTCATTTCTGCATGCGCAGAAGGATCGTTTTTACTTATTGATTGGTTATACGAACAAGAGATTACTTCGTCGTCTTTGACTAAAACCGCACCAACCGGAACTTCTTTTTTTGAATAAGCTAATTTGGCTTCGTCTAAAGCCAATTTCATATAAATAAAATCCTTTTTGGATTGGAGGTTATTCAAGGATTTTTTTAATCATCTCGATGGACGATTTCATACCATCTGAAATTAATTTTTCAAACTCATCTGGTTCAACTTCAGAGGTCCAAACTAATTTGGAGAAATTATTATCTTCAAGCACTGTAACTTTAGCTAAATGGTGATTCAAAGGCGCGGGGGATTTTATGACGCTATAAGTCAAAGATTTATTTGCTTGATCCTTTTCAATGATCTTTTCCTTAATTTCTCCAACGCCATCCATTTTGAAAGTCCTTACGTTGTTTTCAAGAACAATTTCGTTTGCAAAAGGCACCCAATCAGATCTCGTAACGTCTGCAAATAGTTCCCAAAGTGAATCGGCTGAACATTTAATCTGTTTTTCTATTCTAATTTTTTTCATAAAATTCCTGTCTCAAGTAATTTGATACGTGATTATTGACGTGAAAATCGCTATCTAAAGGCATTATTTCATTATGAATTAATTTTTTTGCAACTCTAATCATTATCACAGAAAATTTAAATAGACATAATATTCGGTAATAAAAGAAATTGTCAGCTGAAAAGCCGGTATTTTTTTCCCAAAATTTTATCGCTTCTTCATTTGCAATCGAACCTGGAAGCTTTTCAATATTAAGCCCGTAGCTACTGACATCGTCGGTTGTAAGTCCCCAAGCTAAATCGCATAAAGGATCTCCAATGGTTGCCATCTCCCAGTCAAGTAAACTCTTTACTTGAAAATCTTCAAAAAGTACGTTTCCTATCCTAGAGTCTCCCCAGCAAAGTTTTTTTGGATTTGGGCTTAAAGGAAGGTTTTCATATAGCCAAAGAAAAACTTCTTCTAAAAATGCATTTGTTTCTCCATCCATGCCCCATTCCATGAACGATTTGTAGTATTGAAGATCAGACTTTAGATGAGAACTTTCATTGCTTCTCTTATCGATCATACTCAAGTCTAAATCCTCATAATTTATTTTATGAAAAGATACTAAGTTTTCTAACCAGCCAAACCAAACTGATCTAATTTGATCTGGAGAAGCTTTCCCCATCATGCCTTCAGGATCCATATGATATGGTGGATTATCGGAAGGCGCCTCTCCGCTAACATATTTCATGACATAAAATTCTGATCCAATGATTTCTTCATTTTGTTCAGAAAATAAAATTTCCGGAACAGGAAATTTAAGTTGTTTTAATTGCTTCATGATTTCGACTTGCAACCCAAGATCATATTCAGGAAATACTTGAAAACCGGTTGGCTTTATTCTCAAGACTATATCCTCTTCAATGTTTTTCCCTAAAATTTTGCAAGAGAAAGTTTCATTTGAAAAACCGCTTGCCTCAGATGATTCGTGCGGCTGGATAGAAATATTTTGTTTCTTATAACGCTCTTTCGTTTCGAGCCAGTTTTTAAAAATTGATAATTTTTTTTGAAAATTTTTTTCTGAAGAAACAGGCATTATTAGGGTTTATCGAAAAGATCTTTAAACCCACTAGGCTCGTGAGGCCCCAAAAACAATTGTTCTAAAACACCTCGACCTTGAAGCTCTTTTTCTGGAGTCTTAAGCTTAACTTCACACAATGATTGAATATGAAGAAATGGTGGATCTTGGGGATCGTCATTTAAATCATAGGTGTCATAGTGAGTTTCTAATTCTCCTTTGAATTGGCCATGGCCCCAATCAGGATGCATGTACCCTAAACCACACATAAACATATTTACTTTAGGCGTAATTTGAAATTCAAATAAATCCTCTTGTGAAGTTTTTAAGTTCAAAGATAAAGATTCAACTCTTCTTGTTTTGGGTTTATATGAAATAGACTTTTGATGAGAGACAAAATTGGATTGTTCTTTTCCATCATCGAATTGAATTTTTGCGAAAGCATTATCAGCTTCTCCTTTTTCGTTATCAATGTAATAAATGTGTGTCGCTAGCTCGTCAAAATGAACAGGAGCCCAAAGCCAAAAAAATTGGGGCATTTCAAAAGGCACCATAGGTTGACTATCTCCTGCGCCAACAGGTCTAACTCCCCAAGATCTATCTCTAGTTCCTACAAACTCTTTTGGCGATATTTTGATAACTTCATCTTTTATTTTAATTTCCCCAGACCAATTTCCATGCTGGGTTAATCTGCAGGTATCCATTATTTTTCTAGGACCATTAAAAAGAGTCATGTTTGGCTCCTGCATGGGTTCAAATCTTTTGGTGAATTCTAGCTTTGCTGTAATGTCTGAATCATTATTTGTTAGTTCAACTGAAAGCTTTTCTAAAGGCTCAAGAACTTTAACTTCAATAGGGCCCACTTTTGTATTAAGTCTCTCAAGACCTAGAATTCTTGAAGTTCTTATATTATGTTGCTTTCCGTCAACTGCTAAAGTGAATGAAGCATCCATGATATTCAAATTAGGATACAAACAAAGTACAGCAGCAAAATAAAAATCTTCTTTTTTGGAATATCCATTAAAAAAATAACGATCATAAAAATTTCTTTCTGTACCGACTTCTGAAACAGGATGAGGTAGTTGATGTATTGGATAGTCGTCTGCTTTAGTAATCATCTTTTTGATTAAATTATTTGGAAAAACTCATCGAAGCAATATCAATGTCCATATCAAAATCCCTTCCAGAAGCTTCAACACCAATAAGTTTTATTTTACTAGGGTTAAGATTCCTTTTTTTTGGACTTTTATTACTGTAACGAATGAATTCAGTGAATTCAATTTCAAAATCTTGCCATTCATTAGTAACTTCAAATTCACCAAGATATCTCACCCAAGGAAAGATCGAGCCTTTGGTTTTAATATGGATAAAATATTTTTCGTTATTTCCTCTTGCCTTGAATTTCACTCTAGAAAAATCACTTAAGTTATTTGCATCAATTTCTTTCCTAAACATTAAGAACCCTCCGCCATCGGTAGATACATTTCCTTGTGCAGAGATAAAATCAAAATTTTCATTTGTAGATTCTTTTAATGCCATGGAACCATCGGACTTACCTCCCATGACCTGATCTTTTACAAACCGCCAGGCATCTATATCGATATTTTTTTTTGGCAGAATTTCAAAAGAAAGCATATTAAAAGACAAAAAGATTGATAAAAAATATTTCAGCATAATTTAGTCTAAAAGTTTTTCTGAAGCTATATTTGTTAATTCTTCTTCAAAAACTAAGTCCTTTGTAGAATTAAGTCTATCCACGTAAAGAAATCCAAATAAATGGTCAAGTTCATGCTGGAATACTGTTGCTAAGAAATCTTCAACTACCACTTCTTTTTCAACAGCATTTTCGTTGAGATATTTAATTTTAAGCTTTCGAGGCCTTTCAACATAACCTCTTAAGCCAGGAACACTTAAACAGCCCTCCCAAAAGCCTTGTTTTTGTTCGTCAATTACTTCTAGTTTTGGATTAAATATGACAAATTCTTCAGAATTTTCTAAATTGTCGTATCTCTCTGAGTCGCTTTCCAATTTTATAACAGCTAACTGAATAGAAATTCCTATTTGGGGTGCAGCTAGGCCAATTCCACCAGCGTTTTTCATAACATCCCACATTTTAGGGATTAATCCTTGTATTTCCGAAGATAAAATTTCTTCTTTGGTAAGTTCTTTAGCAGTTTGCCTTAAAATAGGATTGCCTAATTTTAAGATTTCAAACTCGTTTTCAGTGATTTTTGTCATAAAAATACCAATTTTTATTGTTTAATTTAGCTTTCACTAAAATTGACTTAAGTTTTTAAAGGTCTTAAACTTGCCGTCGTAAAGGCATATTAAGTGTCTTAGGAGAATTATCAATGATTTTAACTAATTTAAAGAACTTATTTGGTCAATTTTCAAAACTATTTGCTTCAGTGGCTCTATTAGTTTTAGTTGGTTGCTCAAGCACTCCTTTTATGCAGAACAATATTGTTGCAACAAAGTATCTTTTGGATAATTTTGTTGAAGATGCCGGTGGAAAAGGACAAGTAAATGCTGAAACTTATCATTGGGAAGTTGATGCTACAACATTAGGCTGTGCTGAACTTCAGGCTGAAAGAATCAGGCATTCTGCTTTAATTGATAGTGTTGCAGAAAAAGTAATTGAAAATTCCTCAAGATCAACTAGTTATGCATCTTATGGCCTTGAAATGCATGATCCTACTGCCGGAACAAGTTTCATTGGTGTTAAGTCTACAGGTTTAAATCCTGAAGTAGCGGAGTACAGAAAATTAAAATTAGCTGTAGAAAAATTAAAATCCGCTTCAATTGATAAATGTACTTCTGCTGAAGTAATGAGAACTCCTTAATTTAGGGAAAAATTTAACCAGTTTCCAAAGCTTTTATAATTATCGACCTAGTATCTGCTGGGTCGATAACTGCATCTATCTCTAATTGAGTGGCCGCCTCTAACGCTTTTCCAGCATCGTACATTTTTTGGACAAGCTTATTGAATAATTCTTCTCTTTCATTTTCATCTTCGACAGCTTCCAGCTCTTTTTTATAACCTAGTTTTACTGCTCCTTCTAAGCCCATTCCGCCAAATTCTCCAGTTGGCCAAGAAGCGGTGAAAATAGGTATATAAAAACTTCCTCCAACCATAGCCATTGCGCCCAATCCATAGCCTTTTCTTAAAAAGATTGCTACGAGAGGAACTGAGATATTTGCTCCTGCATTAAAAAGGCTACCCATTTTCCTTACAGCTCCTTCTCTTTCGCTATCAACGCCAACCATAAAGCCAGGAGTGTCTGCTAAAGAAACTATCGGAAGATTATGTTCATTACAAATTGAAATGAACTGTCCAGCTTTTTCAGCTGAAGTTGCATCCACAGCTCCGCCCAAATGCTGACAATCGTTTGCAATAAGAGCAACTGGCTTCCCCTCTAATCTAATGAATCCAGTAATTACACTTCGACCATAAATTTTTCTTACTTCCAGAAATGAATCTTTATCAGCAATGGTTTCTATAATATCTCTTACTGAGTAAGCCATTCTTCTATTTTCTGGAATGAGGTTTCTTAAAATCGACTGGTCCTTAGTTTCCCATTTATTTAGACTTCCCTGAAAGTAAGAAAGTAATTTCTTCGCAAAGCTTGTTGCATCTGCTTCGTCTTCTGCAAGGTAATCGATTACACCTAATTTTTCTTGTTCTTCAGCTGGGCCAATATCTTTTGGATTTACCTTGCCAAGTCCTCCACCTTCTATCATTGCGGGGCCCGCCATTCCCAACCAAGAATTTTTTGTAGAAATGCAAAAATCAGCTGTTCCAAATAATGCTGCATTACCAGCGAAGCAATATCCATTATTGACAGCAATTCTAAGGCTTTTTCCTTTTAACTTAGCCCAATTACTAAAAGAAGGAATCTGTAATCCTGCAAATTGAACATGGACATCAGTATCGCCTGGTCTTCCTCCGCCTCCTTCTGTATACATAACGACGGGTAAATTTTGTTTTTCGGCTGTCTCGCAAATCCTATCTAATTTTTTGTGGTGATAATAACCTTGAGTTCCTGCTAAGACTGAATAGTCATTGATGATTATTGCAGAAAGAGCTTTTTTATCATCTAAGATTTCACTATTTATTTTACCAAATCCAGTAATTATTCCATCAGCAGCCGTTTCGGTTCTTAACTCTTCGAGTTCCCTTCTACTTTTTTGCGCTGCAATAGCAAGCTGGCCATATTCCACAAAAGAATCTTTATCCACTAAATCATCAAGATTTTCTCTAGCTGTTCTATAGCCTTTTTCGTATCTTTTCTCTCTTGCAGCTCCTCTTTCTTCATCAAGAGTTTTAGATAATCTATTATGAAGTTCTATAAGCTCTGATCTATCTGACATTTATGAAATTGCTGGGGCTGATTTTCCAAGTTTTTGTTCTCTTAAGGTTCTTTTCAAAACTTTCCCGGTAGCGTTTCTTGGTAAAGCTTCGACGAACTCTACGGTTTTTGGTATTTTGAATTTTGCTAAGTTTTTTAGACAATGATTGATGATATCCTCGTCAGACAAATTTTCATTAGGCTTTAGAGCAATAAAAGCAAGGCCAACTTCTCCCCACTTTTCATCAGGTATACCTATGATTGCAGCTTCAGCAATTTGAGGTAATTGATAAAGCACATTTTCTATTTCTGCTGGATATACATTTTCTCCACCAGAGATATACATATCCTTTTGACGGTCAACAATGTAGATGAAACCTTCGTCATCCATTTGTGCAGCATCTCCTGTCTTTAACCAACCATCCACAAAAGAATTTTTTGTTGCCTCCTCATTATTCCAATATCCTGGTGTGATATTGGGACCTTTGATAAGTATTTCTCCTACTTCACCTTGCTTTACTTCATTACCCTTTTCATCGACTATTTTTACCTCTGTATGTAACAAAGGTTTTCCTGCTGAACCAATTTTTCTCGCAGCATCATCACCAGATAATCCAATTCCGCCAGGGCTGGTTTCTGTCATTCCCCAACCTTGCCATAGTTCTACGCCCTTATTTTGCCAAGTCTCTATGATGACTTCAGCGCATGGTGCTCCACCTACACCGGCTCCTTCAATTCTTGAAAAATCTGTTGTCGCAAAATTTGGATGTTGCATCATAAACTGGAAAGGTGCAGGCACAGCAAAAAAATGTGTAATTCCAAAATCAGGATTATTAATAATTTCCAAAGCTTTCCCTGGATCAAACTCTTTCATCAAAACTATTTGTCCACCATTGTGCAAAATAGGATTTGCGTAACAGTTCATGCCGCCTGTGTGAAATAATGGCAAAACAACAAGTTGAATTGTTTTATCAGTAATTCTTGCAGTAGCTCCTAAATTTACAGTATTGAAAAATTGCATTTGATGATTGATCATGGCGCCTTTAGGGTGACCAGTCGTACCGGAGGTATACATCAACATGATTAAGTCATCATGATTGCTTTCTACGGTTTCAAAATTATTATTTTCTGAAATAGCTTGTTCATATTCACTGCCAAAGTTGTTCTCTTCTATCATCAAAGAGTTTTTTATTCCGCAATCTTTTATTAGTTCTTGAGCAATATCCTTAAACTCAACAGAATAAATTAAACACATTGGCTTGCTATCATTCAAAATGTATTCAAGTTCTGGCTTTGTTAGCCTCCAGTTAAGAGGTAATTCAACACCGCCAATTTTTCCGCAAGCAAATTCAAGTTCAAAAACTTCGGCACAGTTATGGGCTAAGATCGCAACTCGATCTCCTTTTTTTAAACCTTTCTTTTGCAACCATCCCGCTAATGATTTAGATCTTTGATTCAACTCATAATAAGAGGTTTCTCGACCACTTGAGATCTCTTTGATAGCAATTTTTTTTGGCCTAAAGTTAGATTGATACTCTACCCAGTCGTAATATTTTACAGTCATTATTTATCTACATTTATGAAAATCAGTCGTTTTACTATGCTTCAAATAAATTTTGGATGCAATGATTTAGAGATGTATTAATTTGTAATAAAAAAAATTTTTTTAATAAATTTTATATAAAGGTATAAGTAAAAATTACCTTAAGTTTGTCTATCATAAAACTCCCCTAAGAGATGAAATGATTAGTGAATATTTAAAATCAGTTTGGAATTTTTGTAGAGAATATCCTTTTTATGCAGTTGCCTTTTTCTATGGCGGCTACTTAATAGGCGTAGTCTACTTTTAATTATTTTGTAGATTTTTGAACCAGTTCCTTAGGATCTGGTATTGCAGAGTACTCGTCAAAAGCTTTATCCTTAAACATATTTTCCGGTGAAACAGATTCATATTCTGCATTTTTGTCTAATGGATCAGAATAGAAACCCAGTACGTAGCCTCCCTTCGAATATCCTATTAAAGATCTTATTTCAGGCGAAATATCTTTTGCAATCTCGGGAGGACAGGATAGATATTGATTTTCTTCCTGACGCAGCCAATTAAGAGCATAATGCAAAAAAACTCCAGTTCGAATATCATTTTTTGAAGTATTTTCTCCTCCGCCGTGCAGTACAGTTCCAGTATAAAGAAGTACTGATCCTGCTTTCATTTCAGCATAAGCTATCTCATCGTCATTAGGAGTTCGGTCTTTTTCCCAGAGATGAGATCCAGGGACAATCTGCGTGGCTCCATTTTCCTTTGTAAAATCTGTTACTGCCCAAATGGTACTCATAAGTGGTTCAACTTTCCTAGGTAGATAGCCGCCCCAAATTCCCCTATCTCTATGAAGAATTTGTTTACTTTCTCCTGGACCAATACTTACTGCAGAAGTGAAATGCAGTTGATAACCGTCGCAGTAAGGAGATAAATACTTTTCAGAAACTTCATTGATTAAAGGATTTAATGCCAATTCTCTGCAAGCTTCAGATCTTGCAATTAATGCTCCAACTCTTTTCGTTTTAAATCCAGTAAATTCATCCCTGCCAAAAACATCATTTTTTAAGTACGGTTTAAGATCTTGATTGATTCTAGAAATATCATCTGAGTGTAAGAGGTTATCAATTATCACTCCAGCATCCTTGTTAAGAACATCGATAATCTCTTCCGAAGAAGCTGAGCTTGAGAGATGAACTAAATCAGCCATCCGAGAAATATACTATTAAAAGCGAGAAACTTAAAAAGATTTTTGAAAGCCAAATACTATTTGGGTTTTATCTTTCATCTGGAGACCATTTTTTTCATTGATTATTGGGTTGATAATCTCCAAGGCAAGTCTGTCTTCAGATCCAGGAAAGATTTGGGTAAGAAAATTAAAACCCAAACCTACTTCAGCCGTAAAACCGCCGTAATTCGATGTGATGGAGGTCTGAACTGGTGCCTTGATATTGGAATCAAAGCCTGAAATGTCTTGCTGATGATTAAGTTTCAACCTCGATGAAATAGAAAAGCTTTTGCTAACAGAATATTGATACCAAGAGTCAACATAAGTTTTATCTCCATAATGCCATTCCTCAGATGAAATATTTCTAAAGAACCTAATTTGATTTCCAAAAACATGTTCATCAGATAATGTATAAAGGTTGGTAAAGCCAACAACCAAAGTAACAGAATCGTCTCCTGATTGCATACCATAAGGCAAAACCATTTCCATGTTGGTATTCATGGGTGTTAGTACTTTGCCTTTTTCGTTTTTATCTCCAACAGAAAACTTCAAGCCAATTTCTGCATGCCACCTGCTTTTATCTTGCTCGTTAATATTTACTAATGCAGAAAAAGATAAATCTGAAAGATCTGAAGAAGATGAATTGAATGAGCCAATGTTGTTTCTCATCATTGCATGATAAGTATTTAAATTCATGGATTTATCCATAAACATTGTCATGAACATCAAAGTAACTTCATCCGTTGGAGCATACATACCACCAAGCATTAACATTTTCATACTCATTTCGATTGGAATAACACTAAGCTTTGTCGGTGAATTTGAATGTGGGTTGTCTATAACTAAAATTTCGCCATCTGAGATCGAATTTCCATCTAAAGAATTACCTCTCATTTTCATGTAAGAGGCTCTCAAAGAAATCATTGATTCGCCTTTTTTGTGCATATGATCGGCCATAACTCCAATAGGTGCATGACCAATTGCCTGAGAACCAAATACCGAAATCGAGGAAAGTAAAAGAAAAATTATGTGAATGGAACGCATGAGCATGCGCATTCTATCTTATTGAAAGCTATTGAAGTAAGAAATTCACTCCGCCAATGTGAATTAAATCATTTTTTATCAAACCAAGTTTTTTTGCTTTTTCATAGACTATTTCTTTATTTTTTACTGACAATTCAAAAGCATTGATTCCCTCGCCCCTCTGATCGAGATCATCAATAAACTTGATTCTGGAATCTGAGAAATTAATTTGAAGATTTTCATCTGCTTTAACCCCAAAAGCTTTTTCCCATTTTTTACAAAGAGCAGATTTATCATCGGATTGCATCACAACGCCGCACAATCTCTCAGCATTGTCATTTTTTGAGACACACTTTTCCCAATCAAGGCCTGCCCAAAGCCATGCTGACTCAGGTTCCATTTTATCAATTGAAACTATTGCTCCACCAATATGTTTGGGATGCAAGTGAAT
>LULU01000608.1_pt1 | contig 11248 bp, 9 predicted proteins | sample 729521 | NCBI WGS metagenome assembly LULU01 (sample SAMN03860281, study PRJNA289734) | marine metagenome | biome: seawater column; feature: ocean; material: water; isolation source: Red Sea water column Station 108 - depth 50m | place: Saudi Arabia: Red Sea | collected 2011-10-15 | depth 50 m | reverse complement strand
CTACTATTCCAGAGATATTGGTTCCCTATTTTGCGGAGATACTCTTTTCTCTGGTGGGTGTGGGAGACTGTTTGAAGGAACGCCACTGCAAATGTTTGATTCTTTGAATAAATTTTCTAATCTACCTGAGGAAACCAAAGTTTATTGCACCCATGAATATACTCTGAGTAATTTAACTTTTGCATTAGAAGTGGAACCCGATAATGTTGATCTAAAAAAATATTTCGAAGAAGTCAGCTCTCTTAGAGACTCCAACCTAATGTCTCTTCCATCAAGCATTAATTTAGAAAATAGAATTAATCCTTTTTTAAGAACTTCTGTTGACCAAGTTAAAGAAAATGCTGAGAATTATGCTAACAAAAAGAACTTACAACCCGTGGAAGTCTTAGCAGCAATTCGAGATTGGAAAGATAATTTTTAGAATGAATAAGTATCTTTTCCTTTGTTTCGGATTTCTTTTAAGTTTTGTATCTCTAACTCAATCATCTAATGATTTGTGGGGTGAAATCAGAGATAGAATGGCATTTGACCATGCATTAGAACAGCCATCTGTTATATATGAGCTTGAAAAATACAACGACAATCAATATGTCATCAATAGACTTGCAAAAAATGGTCAGCGATATCTTTACTACACTGTAACTGAGTCGATTAAAAGAAACTTGCCTGTAGAACTTGCATTACTTCCTTTCATCGAAAGCCAATTTGATCCTTACGCACAATCTTCTACTGGAGCATCAGGGATCTGGCAATTTATCCTCAGTACCGCTCGTGAACAGAAACTTAAAAAAAATTGGTGGTATGACGGAAGAAGAGACATTGTTGCTTCAACAAATGCAGCATTTAATTATCTTACCAAACTTCACAATAAATATGATGACTGGTTACTTGCTATTGCAGCTTACAATGCAGGTCCCAATAGAATTTTAAAAGAAATTAAAAAAAATAAGGACAAAGGATTACCTACAGATTTTTGGTCATTAAAACTCCCCAGAGAGACGAAAGCTTATGTTCCAAAACTTTTAGCTCTGCTTGAGGTAATTAAAAGTCCAGAAAAATATAGTGTTGTTATTCCAAATTTACCAAATAGACCCTATTTTCAATTGGTTACTCTGCCCTCTCAAGTAGATTTAATGCAAGTAGCCAATATTTCTGGTTTGAAACTAGAAGTAATTTACGAACTGAATCCTGGCTTTAATCAGTGGGCAACGGATCCAAATGGTCCATTTCATATTCTTTTACCTGTAGGTATTGCTGACAGGTTTCAAGTCATTCTGGATAATACCGATCCATCTGAATTGGTTCAGTGGGATAAGTATTTAGTTAAAAAAGGAGATACGTTAACTTCTATTGCAAAAAAATATCTTATTGATTTTGCGCTGTTAAAAGAAATTAATGGTTTTAAAGACGATACCATCTATGAAAATGAAGAGCTTATTGTTCCAAGAGGCCCTAGTTGGATTAAAGATTATCTTAATAAACCGGATATTTATTATGTGAAAGCTGGTGATAGTATGTGGTCCATTGCTAAGAAATTTAATGTGACCATAAGAGATTTATCAATCTGGAATGATCTAAATCCAGAAAAATTTCTTCTAACAGATACCAAAATACTGATCTACCCAAAATATTTCAAAGAGATTAAACCAAAGCCTGTTCCAAAAAATGATATCGCCTATCCGGTAAAAAGAGGCGACAGCATCATTAAAATATCTAATAAGTTTGGCATCCCAAAAGAATGGATATTGAAGTGGAATGATATTCCAGATGAAACCTTAATTTATCCTGGTCAAATAATTGAATTGAAACTATCTGAAATCAATTAATTTTCTAATTTCTGAGTATCTCTTGGGTCTAAAATATCTCTTAAACCATCCCCTAAAAAGTTTAAAGCAAATAAAGTTAAAGAAAATAAAAAAGCTGGAAAAATAAGTAACCACCAATACTCTTCCATAGTATTAGCTCCCTCTCTAATTAAGATTCCCCAAGAACTATCAGGTGGTTGAACTCCCAAACCTAAAAAACTTAAAAAAGCTTCTAAAAGCATAAATTGAGGTACCAGCAAGGTCGAATAAATTATTACCGTACCCAAAACATTTGGAATGATATGTTTAAACAAGATTCTAAAAGAGCTGGCGCCCATAATTTGTGCAGATATTACAAACTCTTTTTTTCTTAAGCCCAAAACTTGCAAGCGAACAATTCTTGCCATGGAAAGCCAACCAAAGGCTCCAATTGAAATAAATAAAAAATAAATGTCTCTGCCAAAAATGACAAGAATGAGAATTATAAAAATAACAAAAGGCAATCCATCTAATATATCTACCAATCTCATCATCAATGAGTCTATTTTTCCACCAAAATAGCCAGATACTGCTCCAAATGTAAGACCAATAGTTATTGCTACAAAAGTAGCTAAAAAGCCAACCAGTAAAGATATTCTACTTCCGTAAAGTATTCTTGAAAAAAGATCTCTACCAAGAACATCGGTACCTAAAATGTGCTGCAAGGATGGAGAAGAGGCTCCTAAAGATAAATTCTGCTCAGATACTTCGTAAGGAGAGATAATAGGTGCAATAAGAGCAATACATACAAGAAATAAGGTATACAAAAGAGAAATCAAAAGAATTTTTCTTTGTTTGATCTCTTGAAATAATTCTAACCACATCTATTCAAGACCACCTGAATCTCTCAAAGTTGGATTTAAGAAGGTAGCGACAATATCTGAAATCAACACAAAAGTTAAAGTCATAAAAGTAAATAAAATAGAGGTTCCTAAAATCATCGTATAGTCTCTATTAAAAGCTGCTTGAACGTAAAAACGACCTACTCCATTTATTTGGAATATGGTTTCAACTACAAATGAACCCGCAAGTAGTCCGGCAATCGCAGGTCCTAAAAAACTTATAACCGGTAAGATTCCACCTCTTAACGCATGAACAATGACAATCCTAATCTCTGAAAGACCCTTTGCTCTTGCAGTTCTTATGTAATCTTGGCCGAGAATTTCTAACATTCCTCCTCGAGTAAGTCTCGCAAAAATTGCAGCATAAGCTGTTCCAAGCGTAATTGTGGGTAGTATCTTATCGCCAGGATTATCGCCCCATCCATAAACGGGTAAAACTTCATACCAAATTCCAAAAATTAGAACCAGTACAGGTCCTAAAATTATAGAAGGAATACAAATACCCAGTAACGAAATAGACATCGGCACTAAATCTAAAATTTTCCCTGGATTCAGAGATGCTACTAAACCAGAAATCACTCCTAAAAAGATTGCAAAAAGAATTGAGTAAATTGCTAATTCTATAGTTGTTGGTAATCCTGACATAATAAGTTCGGTGACTGATCTACCTGGATATTTAAAAGAAGGTCCAAAATCTCCTTGAATGGCATTAAATAAATAATTGTAGATTTGAACGTGAATAGGTTTATCTAAATTGTATGCTTCGTTTAATTTCTCAATTATTTCAGGAGATGCCACTCTTTCTGCATCAAAAGGTCCGCCCGGTGCAGCATGTACCATTAAGAAAGTAATAATGACTACAACGAGTAAAACAGGGATGTAAGTGAATAATCTTTTTAAGATTAATTGAATCAAAATATTATTCCAAACTTAGAAATTGATATGGATTCGTGTCTAAAATATTGTTCTGCCAATTTTTAACCCTTTCACTTAAAAGATAAGTCCTGGTGTAAGTATATAAAGGTATGACTGGCAGTTCATCTATTAGTATTTTTTCTGCTTCTTCATATAGTTTATATCTCTGTTTTGTTGAAATTTTTGAGGCAGCACTTTTTAAAATCTCATCATAGGCAGAATTACTCCAGCCAGTTTTATTGTTTCCCCTATTTGTAACCATCATATCCAGAAATGTAAAAGGATCAGGATAGTCCCCAATCCAACCGGCTCTAGAAATATCAAATTCTCCTTGAGTTTCTCTTGCCAAATAAACTTTCCAATCAACGTTGGTCAGAACCACATTTAATCCCAGATGTTTTTTCCACATTTCTTGAATTGCCTGTGCAATTTTTTGGTGCCCTTCAGAGGTATTGTAGAGAACCTCAAGAGGTGAGTTATTTACATCATATCCAGACTCTTTAAGAAGTAGTTTTGCCTTAGCTGGATTAAATTCCAATTTTGTATTTGGGTCATAGCTATTTTCATCTGGAGGAGTGAATGAATAAGATACCTTTTGATTACCTTTTAAAATACTCTTCACAATCAAATCACGATCTATGGATAAAGATAATGCCCTTCTGAAATTAACATCGTTCAATGGATATTTATTTGTATTGATTCTGTAGTAATAAGTTCCAAAATAATTATGTTCTATTAATTGATTAGGTCTTTCTTCTCGGTATCTTTTTATTTTTTCAGTAGGGACGGTATTTGCTAAATGAATTCCACCAGATCTAAATAAACGATCTTGAGTAAGTTCATTGTCAATCGGGAGAAATTCTATTCCGTTTATTTTATTTGAGTTATTACCCCAATAAAGATCGTTTCTTGATACTTTGAGAGATTTATTTATTTCCCATGAATCCAATTTAAAAGGACCGTTACCGATAAAATTGTTTACTCTGGTCCATTGATTGTTTCTGCTAGTCATTCCGCCAAATTTTTCGACAGTTTCAGGATGCACAGGCCAAGTTGAGTAATGAGTCAAAATATTTAAGAAATAAGGGGTTGGATTTTCCAGAGTGACCACAAGTTTGTTCTCGAAAGCAGAAACTCCTACCTGATTAAAATCTTTTATTTTGCCTTTATGAAAACTTTCAGCATTTTTTACAACATAAAGCATATCAGCATACTGCGCTCCCAATTCAGGAGAAAGGATTCTTTCCCATGAATAGACAAAATGCTCAGGTTTTACTATTTCACCATTAGTCCATTTTGCATCTGGATTAAAAGTAAAGGTATAAATCAATCCATCCTTACTTATATTCCATTCAGAAGCCACACCTGGGAGAACGCCATTGGTTTTAGGATTAAAGATTACTAACCCTTCTAAAAGTGCCAGTAATATTTTATGCTCAGGTACACCTGTGACAATGTGAGGGTCTATTCCTGAAGGTTCTGTTCCATTACCTAAAAGTAAAATTCCTTGTTGTGAAAAAATATCTACCTTTGACGCAGTATCATCTTTCCCGGAACAACTTATAAGGAATACAAAAGCAATAAAAAAAATGCGCATTAATAGATTCTCTTTGAAATGTTTAAATATATAAATCTTCCCAATGGATCGTAATACGATGGATATGTATTTGCATTTCCTGGAACATAATTTATTGATTTTCCGTTAAGAGGAGGATTCTTATCAAAAATATTATTTATTCCAAAAGAAAGGTTTTGAGTATTAGAATCATCGACTCCATCTATATAACGCATCGTTAAATTAGACGAGGCGTCGAACTGAGAAACTTTATAGATAAAATCCATAGAAAATATATTTTGAATTTGTGGTGATGGTAGTCCACATGTGTTTTCATATTTCCCTTTGCAATCTTCAATTGGTAGTGAAGGTCTAAGCTGAATATCATTTTTGAGCAAATATGAAAGAAAATTATTAAGTCTAATTTCTCCAAAATCAACATCAAATATTTTTGATATATTCAAATCCAAGCCCGAAATATTTTGGCTGGATACATTCAAAAGAGGGGAAGCTATTTTTCCAGAACCCTCATAAAAAGTTCCGGTAGTTGGATTTCTTTCAATCAAATTACAATAATAAGAAGCTCCAGTTTCAAGACAATTGTCTAATATAAAAGACACTTCCGAAGAGCCAATCTTATCTTTTAGAGAAATGGAATAAAAATCGATTTCTAAGTCAATCTCATCTGAATAAAGAAAACTCAAACTATTTGTAATAGCTGTTTCAGGTCGTAAATTTAAATTTCCACCAATTAGAGAGTTTATCTGCGTTTCAGTGTTTGAAATATTTCCATATAAAGATTCAGTTACGCCAGTCCTAGCGCATTCTAAAATAGATTTTGATGGGTTAGAGCCTGAACAAGGATCACTGTTTAAGAAAGCTTGATTTACTTTTTATAAGAGACAGGATATGTATAATCATTTGGTGGTAATTTAGATTGATTACTAATTTCAGAAAATAATTCTTTGACTTTCAAACTTCCATACAAACTTGAATGTGGATATTGTTGCCCTGCTCCATCAGAAAAATCGTCTGCATTTTTCTTTAAATTTAATTCTCTGTACTCAAGACCTAAGGCCATGTCTAAAGATGGTATTACAGCATTTTTTGTTGTGAAAGATTTTGAGGTTACAAACCTATACTGATCTTCTGTCAATTCAGCATTAACTTTTAAGTTTGTTGATATGTAGTCTAAGGCTTCTTTAGTAACGCCTAAGGCAGCCGAACTCTTCAAATTTCCATCGCTATTTAAGAAAATATTCCATGGCTTGCAATCATTTCCAGAAACACAGGATGGATTTGATGGCGTACCTGAAACTTTTAGAGCATTTATCGCTCTCTGCTTTGAAATATCATTGAGGTAAGTAAAGTCTGCAGTAGTTCTAGAACTTTGAAAGCTTAAATTATAAAACCACTCATTAGTGATTTCACCATCGACGTCAAACACAAACCTATCTGTTGAATGCTTAAAATTCTGCTGCCTTGGATTTCCTTCAATATTCCTTCTACTTATATACAAAGGGGCGGTATCCGATAATGTCAATCCATTATCAGAACATATCGCTGTAAATTGTTGATTCGATAAGAAAGGGTTATTACATGGGAGATCAACAGATAATCTAAAAACACCAGAATAGTCTAATTGGCCAACTGTTTTATGTGATGACTTGAAATAATCAACATTAAAAGTGTGCTTTTCGAGATTTTCAAAAGTTAAAAGAATTCCAACATCATTTTTTTTATCAGGTCTAAGTAAATGGTTCTTCGATGCAAAATTATAAAATGTTGAGCCTGAAGCAAAGGTGTTATCTTTTACATGAAATGTTTTTCCACCAACTTTATTTTCAACGAATTTTCCCTCTGGAGAAGTTGATGAAGCTCGACATTCAGCATTTCCACTTAATGCACAAACACTTATATCTCTTTGTGACCAAGTTACTTCATCTACTGACCTATAATTAAAATAAGAGGTTAAATAAACATCCTGAAAAATTTCATATCCCAAAGAAAATTGAAGTGTATTCGCATGACCGTCTGAGACAGAATTAGGAGCCAGATCATAATTTTTTCTTTCATAATTTGGATCTTCATTTTGGTGGTTATAAAAAGAGTGTTGATATGAAAGATCAATTCCAGAAAATTTTCTATTTAGTTGAAAATTAATAACGCCGCCTATAGCGTCTGATCCATAAATAGTTGATTTACCACCTGTAAGAACATCTACCTGCTTTATCAAGGAAAAAGGTATTTGACTTAAGTCTTGTTCGGCCGTTCCATTCATAGGTGTTCCAGGAGAGAGTCTTTTACCATTCATAAGAATTAAAGTCCTGGTTCCGCCTAAACCTCTTAAGCTGACTGAAGATGTTCCTGTAGCTTTGTTTGAATGAAAATTAGAATTACTTGGATTGATTTGAGGAAGGTAACTGAGGAAATTTTCAATATGAAGAGTTCCGCGCTTTTCAACATCATTTAAATCAAATGTTCTTATTGGGTTTGCAACCAAAAGCGAAGTTTTTTTTATGACGCTGCCGGTTACATAAACATCCTCAGAAACGTTTGCAATTAAGGTACCAAAAAAAGTCAAGAATAAAAAAAATGTAAGTGAATGTCTCATAGAAAAAAGTGATTATATTTGATTTAAATAACGATAAAAAATTTTTTTTATTAATTGCAATGTTAAAATTATTCTTTAATGTCATTTCTCAAAGATAAAAAAATTCTAATTGTTGGTGTTGCAAATAAATTCTCCATTGCAGCAGGTATAGCCAAGTCGATGTCCGATCAAGGGGCAGAATTATTTCTGTCTTATCAAAGTGAAAGACTGTTAAAAAAAGTTACTCAAGTAGGTGATCCATTAGGCTGTAAAAACTATTTTGAATGCGATGTCAGTGATGATGGCTCTATAGATTTACTCATAAAAGAAATTGAAGATGAATGGGGATATTTAGATGGAATAGTTCATGCTGTTGGATTTGCGCCAGCAAATGAACTTGATGGTAACTTTGTAGACGTTGCTACTAGAGAGGGATTTAAAATTGCTCATGATATAAGTGTTTTTAGTTTCACCGCCCTTGCACAAAAAGCTCAGCATCTAATGAGAAATAGAAATGCCTCGTTATTAACTCTCTCCTATCTTGGAGCACAAAGAACTTTGCCAAACTACAATGTCATGGGGGTTGCAAAGGCAGCTTTAGAATCTACTACAAGATATCTTGCAAATAGCATGGGTGGTGACCAGATTAGAGTAAATGCAATTTCTGCTGGACCAGTAAAAACATTAGCTGCGTCTGGAGTAAAAAGCTTTAAGAAAATGCTCTCTTACAATGAATCTAGAGCTCCGCTGAAAAGAAACATCACTTCTGAAGAGGTAGGAAATGCAGCTGCTTTCCTTTGTTCAGACCTAGCAAGTGGTATTACCGGCGAGATTCTTTATGTTGATGCAGGATTTAACATCACCGCTATGGGTGATTTATCTGAAGCTAATTGATAAAAGAATTTGACTCTAACTCTTTAAAAAAAGTATCCAAATAAGATCTTGAATTTAAAGATCTTAAAGAATTCTTAGCTGCCTCAATATCGTCCTTTTTTGCAAGATTTTTAGAGTTTTTAATTTTTGTTAATCTAACTACATAGATATCTCCATTTTCTTGAGAAGATATAAAAACTGGATTTTCAAGATCTACTGTAAATAAGTCGCTTAGTAAATTGTCCGGTAAAAGGCTACTGTCTCTTTTAATCAAGGAGTAAGAGTTAAAATCTGATAATTCATTAGCAATTGCTTTGGCTTCATATTTTTCTAGCTCTTGAAGAATAGTGTCTTTTGCTTGCTCGAGTTGAAGTATTTTTGTAATTTCTGACTGTGCATCGGATTGAGAAAGCAGAGTTTCTTGCTTTACTTCACTAATTTCAAATAAGAGAAAATTACCCGCTTCATCTTCATAAGGTCCAAAAAATTCAGGACTTACATCATCTTGATCAAAAATTTCATCTATAACGTTAAAAGAAAGAAGTTCTTCTGGAAAATTCTCGTTATCAAATTGCCCAGATTTTTGGACTTTGAGGTTTAAATCAGAAGAAAGAACATCCAAAGTAAGACCTAGATAATTATCTTCAATATTTAAGAGACTTTGGTTAAGAATTTCTTGAGACTTATTAGACAAAATCATTTCTTTAATTTCAGCATCAGAAAATAAGAATTCATTCTTTTCCGTAACTTTCAAAATATGAACAGACCCTGGCATTTCTATTATTTGAGAAATATCGTTAACAGATAAATTTTTTATTTCTGATTCAAATTCTTCAGGAAGAATTGTTCCATCGGTGTAACCTAAATCTCCTCCATTACTGTTACTACCAAAATCATCAGAATACTCTTCAACTAATGACTCAAAAGTCGTAGATTCAGAAAGCTTCTTAAGAATACTCTTAGCTGTATTTAGTTTTTCTTTCTTTTCTTCATCAGAGGAAAAACTAAGTTGGATGTGACTTACTCTTGTTTGAGAATTTTCATTGCCCTGCTCTAATAGAATTCTTTCATCTAAAATTTCTTGAGTGGAAACCTCTAAAGAATCTTTATAAATATTTTCATTCAACAAGATATAGTTAACTGCAACTTTTTTCGGCTCTATAAATCTAAACTGATTTTGTTGATAGTAATTTAAAATCTCTGATTCTGGGATTTTTTCCTTTTCAGAAATTTCAATAAGATCCAATTTAAAAAAACTTACAGATCTTTGTTGATTTGTAGCCTGAATGAAATTCAATGCCGATGAATCCAAAGAAAATTCAGAACGAGAAATGAAGTCGCTTAAGCTGTTTGCCAAATATTTTGATTTTACAAGCTCTCTATAATCATTAACTGTCAAACCAAGTCTTGCCATGTATCCTGAAAAAAGTGCTGTATCGAATTCATCATTTGTTTGAAAAGATAGGTCATTTGCAATCAAGCTATTTACATAATCATCGGAAACGTTCATTTTCAAATCAAGAGCCTTTTGATAGATCAACTCTTTTGAAATTATTGAGTTTCTGGTTAATTCATTAATTATTTCCTCTGATACATCGCTTTCAGAAAATAAGGTGGAAATTCGACTAAATTCTAAATTGTATTCTCCAAAAGAAATATTTTTACCATTTATCTTTAATGGCGAGTTTGAAGGAGCAGATGGATCAGTCAAAAATCCACCAAAGGTTGCAACCAAGCCGAAAATCAATACTGCCACAATGATGGATGAGCCAGTTGACGACAAACCTTTCCTTATGTTTTGAAGTGCAGACATTTTGTGATTATAAAATAAAAACGCGCCCTATAAATATAGGACGCGTTTTAAAAAATAAGTTTATAAACTATCTTTGAGACTTTTACCGGCCTTGAAACCTACGCCTTTAGAAGCGGCTATTTGAATAGTTTCGCCAGTAGCTGGATTCCTTCCCATTCTTGCTGCTCTTTCTCTTACATTGAAAGTTCCAAATCCAACAAGTGCAACGGAATCTCCATTACTTAAAGCTCCTGCAATTGAATCTAGCACAGCATCTAAAGTTCTGCTGGCTTCTGCTTTTGAGGTATCAGTTGCGTCTGCAACTGCTTCTATTAGTTCGGCTTTATTCACTAGTCTCTCTCCTAAATAAAGTTGTTAAAATCTTTAGACACAATGTCAATAACGTGATTTAGACATGTAGATATATATCTGTCAAGCGAGATTTAGCGCTTGAAACACCTTTTTTAATGGGTTTCAAGCTTATCTTTTCTAGTTTTTCTTCTTCTTGTAGATTTAGAGGAATTCTCGCCTTTTTCTTCCCAAATTTTAGGTTTTTCCGTCAAAACAAGATCAAAAACTTCATCAATCCATTTCACTGGTCTAATTTCTAACTTGGTTTTTATTTTGTCAGGAATTTCTCTTAAATCTCCGACATTACCTTCGGGTATTAATACTGTCTTGATACCACCTCTTTTGGCAGCAAGCAACTTCTCCTTCAAGCCTCCGATTTTTAAAACCTCTCCACGCAAGGTAATTTCTCCTGTCATGGCTACGTCAGCCCTGACTGGAATTTCTGATAAGACCGAAGCGACAGCTGTGCACATACCTATACCC
>LULU01000300.1_pt1 | contig 11322 bp, 10 predicted proteins | sample 729521 | NCBI WGS metagenome assembly LULU01 (sample SAMN03860281, study PRJNA289734) | marine metagenome | biome: seawater column; feature: ocean; material: water; isolation source: Red Sea water column Station 108 - depth 50m | place: Saudi Arabia: Red Sea | collected 2011-10-15 | depth 50 m | reverse complement strand
TCTCTATTATCTCCTAAATAGAAGTAGTGATCCTTTGGAACTATAAATTTATCTGAATTTTTAAAAGTAAAATCTTTTAAGTAAACAGTTTTATGTTTTTTTCCATTAGGTAAAATTTCCTCAAAAGTAAATACATCAATGGTTCTATTTCCACAGAATATTTTATCATTTTCTGAGATTCTTGATTTCAAAACTTCTGCATTGTTTATATACAAATTTGAATTAATAAATTGTACTTGATCTCCGGGTAAACCAATTAATCTTTTTATATAATCAGTTCTATTATCTGCAGGAGTTTTGAATACTACAACATCTCCTCTTTTTGGCTCACTGAACATTACCCTTCCAGTAAAAATAGGTGGACTAAACGGAAATGAATGTTTGCTATAACCATATGAATATTTAGTTACAAATAATCTGTCTCCAACTAACAGATTAGGCTCCATCGATGAAGATGGTATGTAAAATGGTTGAAGAAATATCGATCTAATAAAAATAGCAATAATTAATGCATAAAATAAAGTTTTTATGTTTTCTTTAAAGAAATTTTTATCTAACATTATCTTTTAACCAAAATTGTAAATGCTATTGAATGATCTTTTTCATCAGATAGTGAAAGAAACAAGTCATATTTCTTAATTTTGAACTTTTTTTTTATGATTTTATCAATTTTTTTTGATTTATAGAAAAAAGGTTTACCCATTTTATCATTTAAAATTTCAATATCTTTAAAACTCAAATTATCTCTTATGCCGGTGCCAAATGATTTTGATAAAGCTTCTTTTGCTGCAAACCTTTTTGCAAAAAAGTTTGTTCTATTAACTTTATTTTTAGAAAATTTAAGTTCATTAGGTCCAAAAGTTCTTTTTATAAAGTTTTGGTTTTTAATTAAAGGCTGAATTCGTCTATTATTTACTACATCAACTCCAATTCCTAATATTTTCATTTCTGTTATTTAATAATTTTTTTAAACTTTTTTATTACTTTGGATAAACCAAAAAATACAGACTCACCGATTAAATAATGTCCTATATTAAATTCTTCTATTTCTTTAAATCTAGATAATAGTTCAGTTGTTTTATAATCAAGTCCATGACCAGCATGAACTTCTAAACCAATTTTCTTTGCAATAATTGAACATTTTTTTATTCTATTAAGCTCTTTAGAATAATTCTTCTTCAATTTTACTAATCTAGAAAGTCTACCTGTATGAATTTCAACACAATCAGATCCTAATTTATACGAGGTTTTGATATCATTAATTGATGGATTTATAAATAAACTAGTTCTAATTTTTTTCTTTTTAAATTTCAAAATTATATTTTTAATTTTATTTTTATTTTTATCTAAGTCTAAACCTCCCTCTGTAGTAACTTCTTTTCGATTTTCTGGCACTAAACAAATATAATTTGGTTTTATTTTTAATGCTTTATTTATCATTTTTGGGTTAGTTGAGATTTCCAAATTAACTAAAATCTTTTTTAAAGAACAAATTTTTTTTGCATCATTATCTTTTATATGTCTTCTATCTTCTCGAAGATGAATTGTTATTGAGTCAGCACCTGCTTTCTTAACAAATTTAGCCGCAAATATTGGATCTGGGTGTAACTCACCTCTAGCATTTCTCAGAGTTGCTATATGATCAATATTTACTCCAAGACGTCTCACTTCGTGTATCTACTTCCTGGCGTTGAAATTGGAATTAATTTCAACTCATTTGGAATGTTGTTCTTTTTATAAGTTGGAACAGAAATTTTGAGGTGTGAAACTATATTTTTTTTTATCTTTAAATTATTTTTTGATGATCTATCAATAATTGTTGCAAAACCAATTAGTTTTGCTTTTGAATTTTTAATCAATTTTACACATTCCATGCTTGATTTGCCTGTGGTTATAACATCTTCAATAATTAATACTTTTGATCCTTTTTTAATTTGAAAACCTCTTCTTAATTGAAATTTCCCTTTTACTCTTTCACAGAAAATAGTTTCTTTTTTAAGCAGTCTACCAATTTCATAACCGATTATTATACCACCCATTGCTGGTGATAAAATTAAGTCGAAGTTTTTAAATTTTTTCTTAATTTTTCCGGCTAAAGATTTACAAATTTTCTCTGCCTTATGCGGAAAACTTAATAGTTTTGCGCATTGAATATATTTTGAAGAGTGTAATCCAGAAGATAAAACAAAATGTCCCTCTAATAATGCATTAGTTTTTCTTAAAATATCTAAGGATTTTTTGTGTGAAAGCATTTCTTTTATCTTCGTGTCTAATTATCTTAAATTTTATACCTTTTTGTTTTAGCTCTGCAATAAAATTAGTGAAATTTTTTAAATCTCTTATGATTAATTGGAATTTAAAATTTATATAGTTAGGGTTTTTGCCTGCCATCACAAGGTTTGAAATATTCAGTTTATGCTCTCCGATTAATGAACTAACATTACCAAGCTGACCGGGTTTATCTGGTAAAGATATCCATAAAGTAGTATTGTACTTTTTTACTCTTTCCTCTTTTCTTTCTCCCTTTTCATGCCAATAACGTCTTATAGCTGCCCTTGCTTTTCCTGTTTTTGTTATTGGGATCCAATGCAATGATGGTGAATGATTTTTAGAGGTAATAATTTTAACTCGATCTCCATTTCTTAAAATAGTTTGGAGTTCACTTTTATTACCATTAATTTCACATCCGATTGCGGTATCTCCTATTTTAGTATGTACGGCATATGCAAAATCAATTGGAGTAGCATCTTTTGGTAATTTAATAACCGATCCTTTTGGTGTAAAACAAAATACATTTTCTTGGAACATTTGTAGTTTTGTATATTCATACGAATGTTCTGGATTTTCATTTTTTTCAATGATTTCTACTAAATCTTTTAACCAGTCATATTCTTTCCAAGTTAAAGAATTAAATTTCTCAGAAGATTTATATTGCCAATGTGAAGCAATACCTCTTTCAGCGAAATCATGCATTTCTGTTGTTCTAATTTGAATTTCTATGGGTTTTTTATTAGATCCAATAACTGCTGTATGAATTGATTTATAACCATTAATTTTAGGTGAAGAGATATAATCTTTAAATTTGCCAGGTATACAATTGTATTCTTTATGTATTATCCCTAAAGTTTTGTAACAATCATCAATATTTCTTAAAATTATTCTAAATCCAATAATATCAGTTATTTGCTCAAGAGAAACTCGTTTCTTTTGAACTTTTCTCCAAATTGAAAAAGGTGTTTTGCCTCTTCCATAAATTTTAGATTGTATATTATTGTCATTTAACAAAGTGTTGATTTCAATAGAAAGAGATTCGAAAATATCTTTTTTGTCAGATTTGATTTCATCTAATCTATTTTGAATTAGTGTTCTTGCATCATTATTCAAAACCTCAAAAGATAAATCTTCTAGCTCATCACGAATTCTATGCATTCCCATTCTATCAGCTAATGGTGCATAAATTTCCATTGTCTCTTGTGCAATTCTTTTTCTTTTATCTTCTTTAGTGATAGCTTTTATCGTTCTCATATTATGTAAACGATCTGCAATTTTAACTAACAAAACTCTTATATCTTTTGAGGTTGCTAAAATAAGTTTTCTAAAGTTTTCTGCTTTTGAGTTTGTGGTTGCGGTGTTTTCAAAAACTGAAATTTTTGTAACACCATCAACTAAATCTGCAACCTCTTCACCAAATTCTCCTTTAATGGTCTCGTAAGTAGCGTAGGTATCTTCGATTGTATCATGTAATAAACCAGTAGTAATAGTAGCGCTATCTAATTTGAGATCTGTTAGGATATTTGCGACTTCTATTGGATGTACTGAATATGGGTCACCTGAAGCTCTCTTTTGATTACTATGTGCTTTAACAGCAAAATCATAAGCTTTATTCAGTTTTTCAGGGTTTAAAAATTTGTTATAAATTTTTACTTTATTTATTAAATCTTCAGAATTAAGCATTCAAACACTATATCACTAAATTAAATTTGTTTAATAGACCTAATGTCTCTATTTTTTAATGATAATAATAGTTTTTTTATGGAATGTTTTGAAACTGGATGTTTCCAATTTTTATCTATCTCAAATAATGGAAAAAGGACGAAATTTCTTTTATGCATTCTTGAATGAGGTAGATTTAATTCACCTTTCATTTTTCTTCTATTAAAATCAATTATATCAATATCGCACTCTCTAGGAGCATTTCGAAGTCTTTTCTTTCGTCCCAGGCTTGTTTCAATAGTTTTACAAACACTTATTAATTCAAAAGGTGATAATTTAGTTAGAACCTTAACAACAACATTATAAAATTTAGGATTGTTATTATCAGGCCAAGACAAACTCTCATAATAGCTTGATGATTTTACTATCATAATATCATTAAGAATTAATTTTGATTTAGCTAATTCAATATTATTGATTTTATTTCCTAGATTAGAACCTATACCTAAATAGACAGGATTAACTTGATTTTCTAATATATCTTGCTCTATCACGATTCCAGTCTCTTTGTTTTTTTACTGCTCTTTTATCAAATTGTTTCTTACCCTTGGCTACAGCTAACTCTAATTTTGCTTTTCCTTTTTTAAAATACATTTTTGTAGGTACTATTGTAAGCCCGTCTCTTTGCATTTTCCCAATTAGTTTATTAATTTCTCTCTTATTTAATAACAATTTTCTTTCATCGGTTGGATTATGGTTTGAATAACTAGCTTGCTTATAAGATGCAATATGTGAATTTATCAAGACTATTTCACCTTTTTTTTCTATTGCGTAAGAATCTGCTATGTTAACTTTACCATTACGAATTGATTTTATTTCAGAACCTTTTAAGACAATACCTGCTTCAAACAAATCCTCAAAAAAATAATTGAAACTAGCTTTTTTATTAAGACAAATTATTTTTAAACCACTATTGGTTTTTTTTTTCATTAAACTAGTTTTGCAGAATGAAGTGCTTTTTTAACGATATCCTTAGTTTCAGCTGTCACTTTTACAAGAGGTAGTCTTACATTATCATCACAAAGATTTAATAATTTTGCTGCGTATTTTACTGGACTTGGATTACTTTCGACAAACATTGCATGATGAAGAGGTTGTAATATTTTATCAATTTTTTCAGCCTCTTTAATTTCATCGTTATTTTCAGATTTTGAAAATTTTTGAAAATCAGAACAAAGTTTTGGAGCAATATTTGCAGTAACACTTATAGCTCCCACTCCACCTCTTTTATTAAATTCTAAAGCATTATCGTCATTACCAGTTAATTGAATGAATTCATTTCCCATCTTTTTTAAAGTTTGTTCAACCCTATTTAGGTCTCCAGTTGCATCCTTAACACCAATAATATTTTTCAATTCAAATAATCTAGCCATAGTATCAACTGACATATCAATAACCGATCTCCCAGGAATATTATAAATTATTATAGGTATTCCACATTTGTCATTTATTGCTTTATAATGTTGGTATAAGCCTTCTTGTGTTGGCTTGTTATAATAAGGTGTTACAATAAGAGCGCCTGTGGCTCCAATTTTTTCTGCATGAGTTGTAAGTGAAATAGCCTCCTCTGTAGAGTTCGATCCTGTACCTGCAAAAACTGGTAATTTTCCATTACTTTCTTTTACACATAACTCAATCACTCTTTCATGTTCATCATGACTTAAAGTTGGTGACTCACCAGTTGTTCCTGCTGGAACTAATCCATTTGTCCCATTTTGGATATGAAAATGAATTAAATTAATATATGTCTCATCATCAAGTTTATCATTTTTAAACGGGGTGACTAAAGCAACATTTGATCCTTTAAACATAAATACTTATAACATACATTGTAGATTCATATAGTAAAAGATTATGATTAAAAAAATCTTATTTTGGATAGTATTGATTAATTTATTCGGTCTACAAACTATAGCTCAATCTGACATAATCCCATTAAAAAAACCTATCCAATCTGATGAGCTAACACAAAAAAAATTATTAATAGATGTACTAAAACCCTTACCCAAACCAATACCAAAAATAGTAACAAAAGAGATAGAAAAAAAAATTGAATCTAAGCCAGAAAAGAAGATAAGTGGACTGATACTTCCCAAAAAAAAACCATTAATCGCTGGAACAAAAAAAACAACAGAAATAAAGATATCAAAATATTATCGTAAAAAAGATTTTGCATTAGCAAAAAAAGCAATTTCCGAAATGAAAAAAGCTAGTTGGACAGCTGCAATTAAAACTGCCAAAAGAGCTAAAGATAAATCTATATATGACTTTATTCAATGGAGGCATTTACTTACAAAGGGAAATCAAGCTTCTTATTATGATTATAAAACATTTATAGATTCAAATGAAGATTATCCTAGAATTGGAAGAATAAAATATTTAGCAGAGCATAAACTTTCTACAGAAAAAGTTAGTCCACGAAAAATTATAGAATGGTTTGGTTCTGCGGAACCTTTAAGTGGTTTTGGTAAAATGATATTGGGTGAAAGTTTTATTCTTAATGGTAAGAAGGAAAAAGGAATAAGATTCATTAAAGAAGGCTGGATATCAGCTGAATTGTCTAAAACAGATTTAAGATTTTATCGTAAAAAATTTAAGAAATATCTTAATGCAGACGATTATATTAAACGAGCAGAATATCTTGCTTGGAATAATAAATACTGGGACTTAAAACGACTATTAAGATATTTACCTAAAGATTATGAACTATTATATACAGCGAGACAACTATTGATGAGTAAATCGTATGGTGTCGATAATGCTATTTCTAAAGTTCCATCTAATCTTAAAAATGATGCTGGTTTAAATTACGATAGATTAAAATGGAGAAGAAAAAGAGGAAGAGTTGATAGTTCTGTTGAAATTCTTCTAAAGATAAAAAACACAAAAGATTACTTAGTTCGTCCGGATAAATGGTGGATAGAAAGAGAAATAATTTCCAGATCATTAATATATAAAAAAAAATATGAATTAGCTTATAAAATTGCAAGCAACCATGGAATGAATGATGGACCTGAATTTGCTGCTGCTGAGTGGATGAGTGGTTGGATTGCATTAAGTTTTCTAGATGATCCAGTATTAGCCAAAGAACATTTTGAAAATTTTTATAATAATGTTGGATACCCTATTAGTACAGCTAGAGGTGCATATTGGTTAGGTAAAACTTATAAAAAACTTGGTGATAAAGATCTATCTTATAAATGGTTTAAAGAAGCAACAAATTATTTGACCACTTATTACGGTCAATTGGCATTTATGGAAATTAGTCCAAATGAAAAATTTGAGCTTTCAAAAGACATGATTATTAAAAAAGAATATCGTGATTATTTTTTTAAAAAAGATTTAGTCAAATTGATATATTTACTTGATGAATTAGATGAAGATAAATATGCTAAGCATATACTAAGACATTTGGCTAATGATGATGTTGGTAGTGGTAGTGAGATCATAAGCACGCCCAAATATATTAATGGAAGAAAAATTCCAGATAATGCTTTCATTCTTTCAATCATAAGACAAGAGAGTGAGTTTGATTTAAGTGCCAATAGTCATGCTGGTGCAAAAGGTTTAATGCAATTAATGCCTTACACTGCTAAACTAGTTGCTAAGCAGGCAAAACTTCCTTATTCAAAATCTAGGTTAACTACTGATGCAGAATATAATATTAACCTAGGGTCACATTATATAGCAGGATTAATTCTTGAATATGACGGTGCTTATCCATTTGCAGTGGCTGCTTACAATGCTGGACCAAAAAGAGTTCGATATTGGAAAAAAATAAACAAAAATCCTCAAAAAAATCAAATTGATTATATCGACTGGATTGAATTAATTAAATTTAAAGAAACTAGAAATTATGTCCAAAGAGTATTGGAAAACTACAATGTTTATAGATACGTGCTTGAACAACAGCCAATTGCAATGAAAGATTTCTTTAAGAATAATCCCTTGTTTTAATAATGGCGGAAGAGGAGGGATTCGAACCCTCGGTACAAGTTTCCTCGCACGGTCATTTAGCAAACGACTGGTTTAAGCCTCTCACCCACTCTTCCAAGAAATTTGTCGCCTTTGATTGTATTGAATAATCAACATTAATAAAGTAATTATTCATTAATTATGAAAAATAAGTATTCAATATTTTCGCTTATTAAAAATGCTTTTTCTTATCATGAAAATTGGGAAAAAGCATGGAAAGACCCTGAGCCAAAAAAAGAATATGATGTGGTAATTATTGGTGGTGGTGGCCATGGTTTAGCAACAGCTTACTATCTCGCAAAAAAACATAATATGAAAAATATTGCTGTTGTTGAAAAAGGTTGGATTGGTGGTGGGAATACAGGAAGAAACACTACAATTATAAGATCTAATTATTTATGGGACGCAAGTGCTGGTCTTTATGATCACGCTCTAAAAATATGGGAAGGCCTTTCTCAAGAATTAAACTACAATGTAATGTTTAGTCAAAGAGGAGTAATGAATCTTGCTCATAATCTTCAAGATGTAAGAGATTTAAAAAGAAGAACCCATGCTAACAGACTTAATGGTATTGATGCGGTATATTTAAATACTGAAGAAGTTAAAAAATTTTGTCCAATAATAAATACATCTCCAGATATAAGATACCCTGTATTAGGTGGAACTTTACAAAAAAGAGCTGGAACCGCAAGACATGATGCAGTTGCATGGGGATATGCACGTGGTGCAGATGAAATGGGTGTGGATATAATTCAGAATTGTGAGGTTAAAGGTATTAAGAGAAATGGCGATGCAGTTGAAGGTATTGAAACTACAAAAGGATTTATTAAAACAAATAAAATTGGTGTAGTAGCTGCAGGTCACTCTAGTGTGATAGCTAATATGGCTGGATTAAGGTTGCCATTAGAGAGTAAACCGCTCCAAGCTTTAGTTTCAGAGCCTGTGAAACCAATCATAGATACAGTTGTTATGTCAAATGCTGTTCATGCATATGTTAGTCAATCAGATAAAGGTGAATTAGTAATCGGGGCAGGAACTGATGATTACGTATCGTACTCACAAAAAGGAAGTCATGATATTGTTGAGGGGACATTAAATGCAATTTTAGAGTTATACCCTATCTTTAGTCGTATGAGAATGTTAAGACAATGGGGTGGAATTGTAGATATTTGTCCAGATGCAAGCCCAATTATAAGTAAAACATCAATCAAAGGTTTATATTTTAATTGTGGTTGGGGAACGGGAGGATTTAAAGCTACACCTGGCTCTGGAGATTTGTTTGCGCATACAATAGCCAACGATGAACCGCACAAACTTAATGCTGCATTTAATTTGAATAGATTTGTAAGTGGTGACCTTGTGGACGAACATGGTGCAGCAGCTGTAGCACACTAATGTTTTTAATTAATTGTCCTTTTTGTGGTGAACGAGAACAAAGTGAATTTAAAGCTGGTGGAGAAGCTCATATTGTTAGGCCTAAACAACCAACTGAATTAAGTGACGATCAATGGGCAGAATATTTATTTATGAGAAAAAATATTAAAGGTATTCAATTCGAAAGATGGAACCACATTCATGGTTGTAGAAAATGGTTTAACATGGTGAGAGATACATCAAATGATGAAATTAAAGCCGTTTACAAAATGGGTGAAAAACCACCAGTTAAATAATCAATGACAAAAAATTTAAGAGTTAAAAGTAGTAAATTAGTTGATGAAACATATCGAATTTCATTTAAATTTAATGGTACAACTTATTATGGATTTAAAGGTGATACACTTGCTTCTGCCCTATTGGCTAATAACATCCACCTAGTTGGTAGAAGTTTTAAATACCATAGACCTAGAGGAATTATGACTGCTGGGTCAGAGGAACCAAACGCCATTGTTCAACTTCATAATGGAACTTCAAGAACAGAACCAAATGTACGAGCTACTGAAATAGAAATATATGAGGGTCTTGTTGCTACAAGTCAAAATTGTTGGCCTAGTGTAAAGTTTGATATTGGAGGTATAAACAATTTTTTAAGTCCATTATTACCTGCAGGTTTTTACTACAAGACTTTTATGTGGCCAGCAAGTTTTTGGGAAAAATATGAATATTTTATTAGAAAATCTGCTGGTTTAGGAAAATCACCTGATGTTCCAGACCCTGACATATATGAACACAAATACATTCATTGCGATGTATTAGTTATTGGTGCAGGTATTTCAGGACTTATCGCAGCAAAAACCGCAGCAAAAAGTGGTTTTAAAACACTATTGGTTGAGGAAAAATCATATTTAGGTGGTTCTACAATTTATCAAGACTCAGAATTTTTTAAAATTAACAATCAAAATTCAGCTTCATGGTTAGAAAAGGAAATCAATGAAGTAAAAAAAATTGAAAATTTAGAAATTAAAACCAGAACAAGTGTTGCTGCTTTTCATGGTTATAATTTTTTATTAGCAAGAGAAAATTTAACTGATCACTTGCCACTTGAACAAAGAGAAAATAAAACTCGTCAAAGATTACTTAAAATACGCGCTAAAAAAGTTATTACAGCCACAGGGTCTATAGAAAGACCTTTAATTTTTGACAATAACGATCGCCCAGGGATATTACTTTCATCTGCTATAAAAAAATATGCAGATTTATTTGGTGTAGCATGTGGAGAGAAAAATATTTTATTTACCAATAATGATAGCGTTTATGAAACTGCAATAAGTTTAATTCAAAAAGGGATTAAAGTACAAGCGATAATTGACAATAGAGAAGAAATTGATTCTAAACTTATTAAAGAAACTGAAAAAAACAATATTAAGATTTATAAAGGTTACACAATTGTAGATACATTTGGATACAAAAGAATAAATAGTGTCTCTATAATGAAATTATCTAAAGATGGTCAAAAGGTTATAGGATCAAAAGAAAATATTTCATGCGATAGTTTAGGTATTTCAGGAGGTTGGACACCAGCAGTTCATCTATTTACTCAATCGGGTGGAAAACTTAAATTTAGAGATGATGATCAAGTTTTTATTCCAAATACTTATCCATCAAATCAGATAAGTATCGGAAGTTGTAATGGTGATTTTACTTTAGATGAAATATTAATTAATACGCCCAAATTACTCAAAGAATTTTTAAATATCAAAAAAACCGAATACGAAAATATTGAAATATATTCAGCATTTAACAAATCAAAAAGAAATATTTGGTTATTGCCTTCGAATAAAATTGTAGGGAAAACTAAATCATTTGTAGATTTTCAAAACGATGCAACAGCCAAAGATATTAAATTAGCTTTAAGAGAAGGTTTCAGGTCTATTGAACATGTTAAAAGATATACAACAACAGGTATGGGTACAGATC
>LULU01000342.1_pt1 | contig 11345 bp, 17 predicted proteins | sample 729521 | NCBI WGS metagenome assembly LULU01 (sample SAMN03860281, study PRJNA289734) | marine metagenome | biome: seawater column; feature: ocean; material: water; isolation source: Red Sea water column Station 108 - depth 50m | place: Saudi Arabia: Red Sea | collected 2011-10-15 | depth 50 m | reverse complement strand
GATTAGGATTACGTGGACAAGGACTTGCAGGAGCTGCCGCTATGGCTTTTGGTCCAAAAAAAGTAAAAGGTGGTCTAACAGCTCTGGATGATTTAACAAGAGGTTTTTTAGCAAAAGAAAAAACTAGATTAGAGGGCGTAATCAAAAGTATTAAAGAAGGTACAGATCCTATATTAAAAAAAGAAAACTTAGCAATATATCAAAAACAGTTAGATGACGTGAATAAAGAAATAGCTGAAAACATTAGACTAAGAAAACAATATGATGAAATGGTTAAAGATCCGTCTAAGTTTTTCAAAACTAAAGATTGATAAGTGGCCAATCCTAATTTTTCGCATCTATCTGATTCAGAAATACGCGAAACCTTAATGTTACAAGAGCGTTTAGCTCTAATAGAACAACAAAAAGAGTGCCAGAGTTCTTTCCTAGAATTTATTAATTACATGTGGCCAGAGTTTATCTGTGGCCGTCATCACAAGATCTTTGCCCAGAAACTTGAGGAAGTCGCAGAAGGTAAGTGCAAACGATTAATTATTAACATGCCACCCAGACACACCAAGTCTGAGTTTTGTTCTACTTATTTTCCTGCTTGGATTATGGGTAAACAACCAAATCGTAAGATTATGCAGACCACTCACACAGGCGAACTAGCCGTAAGATTTGGTCGTAAAGTCAGAAATATGATGGATACTGATGAATATAAGCGTATCTTTGACAAAGTAGAGCTACAAGCTGATTCTAAGTCAGCAGGTAGATGGGAGACCAATAAAGGTGGCGAATACTTCGCAGCTGGTGTCGGTGGTGCTATTACAGGTCGTGGTGCAGATTTGCTCATCATTGATGATCCACACTCAGAACAAGACGCTTTGAGTCCCAGTGCCCTAGAATCTTGTTATGAATGGTACACCTCTGGACCTAGACAGCGTTTGCAACCTGGTGGTGCCATCATATTGGTCATGACTAGATGGAGCACCATAGATCTAACTGCAAAACTGCTTGATGCACAGAAGGAAGAAGCTGCAGATCAGTGGGAAATCGTAGAGTTTCCTGCCATATTCCCTGAAACAAATAATGCTTTATGGCCAGAGTTTTGGCAATTAGATGAGCTAAACAAAGTAAAAGCATCACTACCCGTACAAAAATGGAACGCACAATGGATGCAGAACCCAACTTCTGAAGAAGGATCTATAATTAAGCGTGAATGGTGGAACATCTGGGAAAGCGACTCATTACCACCTGTCAGCTATATTATTCAAAGCTACGATACTGCTTTTTCTAAAAAAGAAAATGCAGACTATTCTGCTATATCCACTTGGGGTATCTTTCGTCCAACACCTGATTCACCAGATTGCATTATGTTACTTGATGCACAAAAAGGTCGTTGGGACTTTCCAGAGCTTAAACGCATAGCTTATAACGAATATAAATACTGGGAGCCAGACATGACTTTAATTGAGTCAAAAGCTTCTGGCACACCACTAACGCATGAACTTCGTAGATTAGGAATACCTGTAGTTAATTATTCACCTACTAGAGGACATGATAAATCCACCCGTATGCACTCTGTAGCACCTATTTTTGAGTCTGATCTGGTTTATGCACCTCAACGAAAGTTTGCAGAAGAGATGATAGAAGAGTGTGCATCATTTCCTTTTGGTAAAAATGACGATTTATGTGATACTATGACTCAAGCCCTCATGAGATTTAGAGAGGGTGGTTTAGTTTCGCTTGAAGACGATTATTCAGATCAAGAGAAAGCACCAGTTAGAAGGGTATATTATTAATGGCGATAGAAAAAGAAATTAATCCAACCGTACTAAACGAGGAAAATCAGGTTCCGTTAGGTGATGAAGGCATGGAAGTAGCTTTAGCTGCTATTGAAGATGCAAGAGAAGAAGATTTCATCATGCAAGAAGACGGCAGTGCTATTTTAGAATCCAGCTTGCAAGAAGCAACCGAAACAGGTTTTGATGAAAACTTAGCAGAGTCGATGGAAGAATCAGAATTAATGCAGATAGCAAACGAGCTAGTAGACGGCATAGAAAAAGACAAAGCATCACGAGAAGATTGGGAAAGAACCTATACAGATGGTCTTAAATACTTAGGTATGAAGTTTGACGATGAACGATCTGAGCCTTTTGAAGGTGCATCTGGTGTTATACACCCACTTCTTGGTGAGGCAGTAACGACATTCCAAGCACAAGCCTACAAAGAATTATTACCGTCTGGTGGACCTGTAAAGACACAAGTAGTTGGTAAATACGACACAGCAGTAGAAGAGCAAGCACAAAGAGTATCTGAATTTATGAATTATCAGATTGTGCATGTTATGGAAGAGTTTGATGAAGAACTAGATCAAATGTTATTTTATTTACCTTTAGCTGGTTCAGCCTTTAAAAAAGTTTACTACGATGAAAGTTTGGGTAGAGCTGTTTCTAAGTTTGTGGCCCCCGAAGACCTCATAGTTCCATATTACACCACAGACTTAGAAACTTGCCCTCGTATAACTAATGTAGTCAAAATGCCTGAAAACGAAGTAAAAAAACTACAAGCTTTGGGTTTTTATCGTAAGGTAGATATAAATTACAGTGATGATATTACTAATGCATCTGATGTAAAAGAAGAGATAGATAAATTATCAGGCATTGAAGCATCATACGATACTGGCGAAGTATCAATATTATACGAAGTGCATTGTAATTTAGAGCTCAACGGCTTTGAAGATACAGATGAAGATGGTGAAATGACTGGTGTTAAACTGCCTTATATCGTTACTATCGATGCTAATGCTAACGAGATACTTTCTATACGCAGAAACTTTGTACAAGATGATCCGTTGAAAAATAAAATAGAATACTTTGTGCATTTTAAATTCTTACCTGGACTAGGTTTTTATGGATTTGGATTAACGCACATGATTGGTGGTCTTTCAAAGGCTTCTACCAGTATTCTTAGACAATTAATAGATGCTGGTACTTTAGCAAACTTACCTGCTGGTTTTAAAACACGTGGTATAAGAATACGTGATGAAGATACACCTATACAACCAGGAGAGTTCAGAGATGTAGATGCTCCAGGTGGATCTCTTAGAGAATCAATCCAACCATTACCATTCAAAGAACCTAGTGGTACTTTACTAAATTTATTAGGAATTTTAGTAGACGGTGGTAAAAAGTTTGCGTCTATTGCGGAAATAAATACAGGGCAAGGTAATCCAAATGCTCCTGTAGGCACAACACTTGCGTTGCTAGAAAGATCAACAAAAGTATTATCAGCGATACATAAAAGATTACATAATTCACAGAAAAAAGAGTTTAAATTATTAGCTCAAGTATTTAAAGAATATTTACCACCAGAATACCCATATGCAGTTGCCAATGGCAATGCGACTATAAAATTAACTGACTTTGATGACAATATTGATATATTCCCCGTATCAAACCCTGACATATTTAGTCAATCTCAGCGTATTGCCATGGCTCAAGAAATGATGGCATTAGTACAATCAAATCCACAAGTGCATGGTCCTAATGGCATATATGAATCCTACAAAAGAATGTATGCAGCAATAGGTGTAGATAATGTAGAACAAATACTTACACCACCGCCTCCAACAGATCCTAGACCTTTAGAGGCTGGTTTTGAAAATAATAAACTTTTATTAGGTCAACAAGCACAGGCGTTTGGTCAACAAAACCACGATGCACATATAGCTACGCATATTGCTTTGCTTAAAACACCGCCCGTTCAAATGAACGCACAAGTGCAAGCTTTAATACATTCACATATCATGCAACATTTACAAATGAAAGCTGATGTTCTTGGTGAACAACAAATGCCACCAGATGTATTGCAACAGTTTCAACAAATACAACAACAAGCTCAACAAGCTAATCCAGCAGAAGCAGAGGAGTTAGTACAACAAGCTGGAGATATATTGGCACAATTTTCTGCACCAATTATGGCACAACTTATAACAGAATATAGCCAAAGCGTTGCTGATCCTAGTGATGAAGATCCTTTAGTGGCTATAAGAAAACAAGAGTTAGCTCTCAAAGGACAAGAGCTGTCGCTTGAGCAACAACAATTTTTACAAGAAGAACAACGTAAGTCACAAGATGCGAATTACGTGATCAAACAGCTAGAGCAAGACTAGAACAACAGGCAAGGTTTAAAATGATGGAAATGGAAAACAAAAAATAAAACTTGCAAATTTAAAAAACACGCATAATAATAAGTCTCATGATTAAAAGAACAGAAATAAGTCAACAGAAAACCCCAAAAGTATTAAAAAATAAAAATGGCTATAGTAATAAAGGCAACGTGTCTTTAAAAACTAACGAAGGCACATTTGATACTAATACTACTCCAAAGCCTGGTATGGGCAAAGGTAAAGCCAGAGGAATGGGCATAGCCGAATTTGGTGGTAAGTTTTCTGGTATTTATTAATGGACTCGATTTGGCTTGCTAAAAAATTTATAAAAGAAATAGAAGCTAGAAGAGAGGACACAAAAGACGCTATGCTCGCTGGGTGTAGTGATTTTGCACAATATGAATTTCTGCGAGGGCGTTACAGTTCTCTAGCCGATGCAGAAAATATATTTAGAGAACTGCTAGGGAAAACACAAGAAGATGACATCAAAGATACAGGTACCTGATCATGTTGCTAGGTCTATAGAGGCAGAGCAAAACCAAAAAGAATCCAAAACAATCGAAACACCAACAGAGGATGGTGGAGCAAAAACTAAAGAAAACCCTGCATATGTGAAAGAGTCTGCACGGGTATTAGATCCAACTTTATTAGAAAAATCATTTTTAGACCGTATGCCACAACCGACAGGTTGGAGGATACTCATACTACCTTACAAAGGCAAAGCGGTTACTGAAGGTGGAATACACTTAGTACAACAAACAGTAGATAGAGAATCTTTAGCTACTGTAGTTGGGTATGTGGTAAAAATGGGTCCTGATTGCTATAAAGACGCAAGTAAGTTTGCAGAACCATGGTGTCAGGAAAAACAATGGGTATTAATTGGAAGATACGCAGGAGCTAGATTTAGACTCGGTGATGAATCCGAATGTCGGATTATAAACGATGATGAGGTCATAGCTACTATACTTGATCCAGATGATATTCTTGCAGTATAAGGAGATAAAATGGCAGAAGAAAATGCAAAAGTAGTAGAAGAAACAGAAGTTGATGAGGGAGAAGTTGTTGAACTTGACCCTGTAGAAGAAGAACAACCTAAAACAGAAATACCTAGAGAACCTGTTGATCAAGAAGCAGAGGAACAGATAGAGGATGTTTCTGAGACACCAGAGGCAAAAAAAGAAGAAGAATTAGAGGATTATTCAAAAAGCGTTCAAAAAAGAATTAACACTTTGACTAGAAAACTGCGAGAAGCAGAGAGAGGTCAAGAATCAGCTTACGAATATGCAAAAAGAACTGCCGCAGAAAATGAAAAGTTAAAAGCAAAAACATCTAATTTAGATAGATCTTATTTGATGGAAGCAGAAAATAGGCTTAAATCACAAAAACAACAAGCGACTACAGCGTTAAAGTCTGCACACGAAGTACAAGATTACGATAAAGTCGCTAAAGCACAAGAAGTATTGGCAAAAATAGCTGTTGAAGAGGCTAAAGTAAACGCTTCTAAAGTTGCATTAGAACAAGAACCACCTTTGCAACAAGCACAACCAACACAAGTACAACAAAATGTGCAACAACCTATGCCTGGTTATCAACCACCACCAAAACTTGATGAAAAACAAGAGGCTTGGGTTGAAAAAAATCAGTGGTTTGGAGAAGACGAGATTATGACATTAGCTGCGTTTTCTATTGATCAAAAATTAATTCAACAAGGTTATGATCCAAAAACTGATGAGTATTATAATGAAGTTGATAAAAGATTAAGAAAAGAATTTCCTCACAAGTTTGAAGAGTCTTCTGCACCATCGAAGCCTCAACAAAAGGTGGCTTCGGCAGGCAGGGTAGCTGGTAATACTAGCTCAAAAAGACAAGTTAAGTTGTCGCCAGCAGAAGTTCAAATGGCAAAAAGATTAAACGTACCCTTAACAGAGTACGCAAAATATGTTAAAAGGTAACTAATATGACAGATAAAACTGACAAACAAAACAGAACATCACGTTCTGCCGACACTCGAGCTACTAAAGAAGCTCGCAAACCATGGAGCCCACCATCTATGTTGGATACTCCTCCTGCACCTGAAGGTTACACTTACAGGTGGATTAGAGCCGAAATTGTAGGCCAAGAAGATCGTAAAAATGTTTCTTCTAGAATCAGAGAAGGTTTCGACCTTGTTAGATCAGAAGAACTAGATGATTCTCATCAAGATCTTTTTGATACCATACAACAAGGTAAACATTCAGGAGTGGTAGCACGAGGTGGTTTGCTATTGGCTAAGATTCCTAATGAAACACGTGAAGAGAGAAACTCCTACTATGCTGCACGTGCCCAAACTCAGCAAGACGCTGTAGATAATGATCTTATGAAGGAATCAGATCCAAACTCTCCGATTTTAAATCCAGAGAGAAGTAGCAAAGTAACTTTTGGCGGTGGTCAACGAAGTTGATCGCTAAACTTTAAATAACAAATATAAGGTGACTTATTATGTCTAACAAAAATGCCCCATTTGGAGCACGAGTAGTAGGTAAATTAGGTTCTGGAGTCCAAAATGGTGGAGTTACAGAATATGAAATTGCCTCTGGTGCTTCTGGGAATATTTTTTCAGGCGATTTAGTAAAAATGACCAACACAGGTACTATTTTAGTAGCTGCGGCTGGTGATGAAGCTTTAGGTGTGTTTAGAGGTTGTACTTTTACAAACTCTTCAGGTGAGACTGTTTTCAGTTCTCATTTCCCCGATGGCACTGTATCGTCTGATATAAAAGCATTTGTGATAGATGATCCTGATGCTGTATTTGAAATTCAAAGTGCAGGTTCTCCAGCTCAAACTGATGTCGGTTTGAACGCAGATATTTCCTATACTTCTGGCTCTACCAAAACTGGTATGTCAGCTATGGAACTGTCTGGTACAACAGCAGCTACAACTGCTACGTTTAGAATCATGGGCTTTTCAAGTGATCCAGATAACAGTACAACAGGCTCAGCTAACGTAAATGTGATTGTTAAATTTAACGAGCATTTCTATATCGACCCAACAGGAGTATAAATAATGGCAATTAATAGAGCGCAATTAGCGAAAGAATTAGAGCCAGGTCTTAATGCTTTGTTCGGTATGGAATATGCCAGATACGAAGCTCAACATACAGAAATCTATGATTCTGAAACTTCTGATAGAGCGTTTGAAGAAGAAACCCTAATAGTAGGGTTTGGTAACGCAGAAGTAAAAGCTGAAGGTAGCGGTGTCAGATTTGATACAGCTAACGAAGGTTACACTTCACGTTATACCCACGAAACAGTGGCTTTAGCTTTCGCACTAACTGAAGAAGCAATCGAAGATAATCTATATGATAGACTCGGAGCAAGATATACCAAAGCCTTGGCAAGATCTATGGCTAATACAAAGCAAATCAAAGCTGCTTCAGTACTAAACAACGCGTTTAGTGTGACAGGTGGTGATGGTAAAGTGCTTGTAGCTACAGATCACCCTCTAGGTGGAGGTGGTTCACTAGCAAACAGAGCTACCACTATGGCGGATCTTAATGAAACTTCACTAGAAGACTCACTAATTAATATCTCTACATTTACAGATGATAGAGGTCTTAACATAGCGTTGAAAGGTATGAAGTTAATTATTCCACCACAATTAGTGTTTGTTGCTGACAGATTACTACAATCTCCAGGGAGAGTAGGCACATCTGACAACGATATTAACGCTATCAAAAACACTGGTATGCTTCCTGACGGATATGTTGTAAACAACTATCTGACAGATACTGATGCGTATTTCATCAAAACTGACTGCCCAGATGGGTTTAAGTATTTTGAAAGATCTCCAATGCAAACATCACTAGAAGGTGACTTTGACACTGGTAACATGAGATACAAAGCTAGAGAGCGTTACAGCTTCGGATATTCTAACTTTAGAGCCGTTTACGGTTCTCAAGGAGCTTAAAGGAACGATTTATTGTAGCGTTTCTTACTCAACTACAATTCTTAGGGAGCTTCGGCTCCCTTTTTTTTGTTGATTACTTTGTATTGTGGGTGTAAACTCAAGATAGTTTTAAATTAATTAGCTTAATGAGGATCGATTTCGATTTCCATTAATACAAGTAAAGGAGTTCATAATGGCTAATCCACATTTTCAAAACTTAATTTTATGGGCAGGTAATACTGTTGCAACTGAGCATAAGAAAAACCAACCCATGTTCGCACCATATCCATCAGATCAAACATTTTATATGTATCATAATGATTTTTTTACATATAACTCTGGTGATTGGACTATAACAACTACTGAGGCTGGTACTGGTAGTGCATCTGAAGCTGTTACTTCTTCAGCAGGTGGAGCTTTATTGCTTACAAATGCTGCAGGTGATAACGATTTAGACTTTTTACAATTAAAAGGTGAAGGGTTTAAATTAAGCACAAGTAAAAAAGCATATTTTTCTGCTAGATTTAAAGTGAATGATGTAGATCAGTCTGATTTTGTTATGGGTCTTGGTATTACAGATACTACACCTCTTGATACAACAGATGGTGTTTTCTTTATTTCTGCTGACGGTGATGCAGGTTTAGATTTCTTAGTGGAGAAAGATAATACTGCAACAACTACAGAAGATGTAGCAACTATGGCAGATGACACATTTATTACAACAACATGGTTTATTGACCCAGATGCTTCAAAAGTATTTTATTCAATAAATAATGCTGCTCCAGTAGGTGTTGCAATCACAAACTTACCAGATGATGAAGAACTGACTGTATCGTTCGGTATACAAAATGGTGAAGCTTCAGCACAAACTATGACTATTGACTACGTTGTAGCAGCAGTAGAAAGATAGGAGTAAACTATGGCAGATACAGTAACTTCGCAAACTATCCAAGATGGTGAAAGAGTCGCAGTATTAAAGTTTACTAATGTATCAGATGGTACAGGTGAATCAGCAGTAAAAAAAGTTGATGTTTCAGCGTTAACAAAAAATAGTGCTGGTGAATCTTGTACCAGTGTTTCTATAGCTCGTATATATTGGGCTTGTGTTGGTATGAGAGTAAACATCGAGTTTGATGCTAGCACAAATGTCTTAGCTATGCCGTTACCAGCAGATAGTACAGGAGATGAATACTATGATTTATTTTCTGGCATACCTAATAATGCTGGTTCAGGCGTAACTGGAGATATAGACTTTACAACTGTTGGTCACTCAAGTGGTGACGCTTATTCCATAATTTTGGTTTTAAATAAAAACTATTAATAAATGGCTACTAGGAAGCGAGCTAAACAAGTACGCAGAACAGTAGGAAAAGGTGGTAATTACCGCCCCACGAAAAAAGGGGCGGGAATGACCCGTAAAGGCATAAAAGCATATCGTAAAGCCAATCCAGGCTCAAAATTAAAAGGTGCAGTTACTGGCAAAGTTAAAAAAGGTAGTAAAGCGGCAAAAAGAAGAAAATCGTTTTGTGCAAGATCACTCGGTCAGCTAAAGAAAAGTTCTGCAAAAACAAGAAATAATCCTAATTCAAGAATAAGACAAGCTAGAAGAAGATGGAAATGTTAAATGGCTAAATCAGACCCCACGGTAGGAACAGGAAAAAAACCAAAGGGTTCAGGTCGAAGGTTATATACTGATGAAAACCCAAAAGATACCGTTTCAATTAAATACGCAACAGTGCAAGACGCTAGAGATACTGTTGCAAAAGTAAAAAAAACAAAAAAACCATTTGCTAGATTAATTCAAATACTAACAGTTGGAGAACAAAGATCTAAGTATGGAGGTAAGCCAAGGCAAGCAGAAATATTTAGGAGAGGCAAAGATGCGATTAGAAGAAAACATGGTAGAATAAAATAATGGCAAAAAAGAAATTAAATAAAGTTATCAAAGGTTTGCAGAAAGCAAGTAAAACGCACGCTGCACAAGCAAAAACTTTACAATCTATAAAAATGAAAAAAGGCGGTAAGGTAAAAAGTGGTGGCAAAATTTGTCCAGAGGGAAAAGCTTGGGCAAAGCGTACTTTTGATACATATCCTTCAGCATATGCAAATATGGCTGCATCAAAATATTGCAAAGATCCTAACTATGCAAAAGGCAGTAAAAGAAAGAAAAAAGCAAAAGGTGGTTTTGTTTCTATCAGAGGACAGGGTATAGTTATGAAAGAAAGATTAAGATAATGGGTCAGTTAGCTGAATGGAGAAAACAAAACTGGGTAAGGATAGGCACCGATGGATCTATTAAAGGACCTTGTGGCACAAGCAAAGATAAGAAAAATCCAGATAGATGTTTACCAGCAGCCAAAGCAAGAAGTTTATCTAAATCAGAAAGAGCAACCACAGCAAGAAAAAAGAAACGAGCTGGTGCTAAAGGTAAAACAGTAGTAGCTAATACAAAAAAAGCTAGAGTGTCTGTGAAAACAGGAGGAATTATGATTAAAAACAAAGAGAAGGCAGATTTAAATAAAGATGGTAAACTATCATCTTATGAGAAAAAAAGAGGCATGGCTATAGAAAGGGCTATGGCAAAGCAAAACAGAATAAAAAAGAAAAAAGGTGGTTTTATAGCTAAAGGTTGTGGAGCTGTAATGAATAACCGAAGAAAAGTAACAACCATTAGTTAGGAAATATTATGCCAAAGAAAAAATCTGTAGATCCAAAAATACAAGCAAGACTTGACGCAAAAGTAAGACCAGATGAGCCAGTATCTGATGAGCGTATTTATTACAATATGCCAAAGAAAAAAGCTCCTGCAAAAAAATCAACAAAAAAAACTACTAAAAAAAAGTGAGGCTATAAATGTTTAAAAGAACAAAATACTATGCTACTGGTGGTTCTGTTAAAGGCAGTAAATACATGGCTAAAGGCGGTAAAGCCTCCAAGTATATGGCCAAAGGCGGAAAGGCATCAAAATACATGGCAAAAGGAGGCAAAGCGTCCAAATACATGGCAAAAGGTGGTAAAGCATCTAAATACATGGCTAAGGGTGGCAAAGCTTCTAAATATATGGCTAAAGGGGGTAAGGCTAGTAAATATATGTCTAAAGGTGGTGCTTAATTAATATTTTAAGATAAAGGGGGTTACTTTGTCGTATTTAATATCAAACATACCACAGTTTAAATGCTGGGTAAGAAAAGAATTTACAGCTAATCATCAAAAATACCATGGTGAGTATTTACATGCATTAGCTTTTGCAGTTAATACTATACCAGAT
>LULU01000460.1_pt1 | contig 11356 bp, 13 predicted proteins | sample 729521 | NCBI WGS metagenome assembly LULU01 (sample SAMN03860281, study PRJNA289734) | marine metagenome | biome: seawater column; feature: ocean; material: water; isolation source: Red Sea water column Station 108 - depth 50m | place: Saudi Arabia: Red Sea | collected 2011-10-15 | depth 50 m | reverse complement strand
TATATCGACGCAGCAAATCATTTTAATGGACAAGTTGTTGACATTTACAAAATCAATACCCATTGGATTTGCAAAGTATACTACTGGATGAGCAGCAACAGTATTAACAGTATCTGAACCTAATTGACCTGTAGAAGTAACAAATGTTCCATCCAATTCATACTTACAAACTTTACCTTTTGTAAACCCAGTTGTGTAAATATGATTATTATGAATAGTAATACTATCTCCTCTTCCCCATCCACAATGAGTATCTTGAATAATTTGAATTGGCGCACCAGTTATGCATCCATTGCTGGCAGTTCTAAATTTTGCGATCTCATTAGATTTATATTTTTTAATGTATACAAATATACCAGAACCTTCTCTTACAACCTCAATGCCTTCAGAATTTGAAAAATATTTTTTGTAATTTGTGTCTGATGTGCTGCAATTGACATAATTTTTATTATTAAGATGATGATTTTTCGTTTTACCATCTTTGTAAGAGTTTAAATTAAAACTTAAGTGAGTATGTTCACTTGTAAATATTAATATATCACCATTTACAGCTAATGCTCCGTGGTAAAAATCTTTATCGGGTGTTGGGTCTCCAGGATATGTAAAGCACTCTCCTTTATCAGTGTAATAATTACTTGGAACTGGCCCATTTTTTGATTTTTTTTTTTTCGCCTGTGAACAATTTTCAGTTCCTGATGCTGATTGTGCATAGGATTGGGTAAAGAAAAATGCAAAATCCTTTGTATTATTAGAGAGCTCTCCTTTTGTATCATATGAAATTAGATGGAGATAAGGTTTCAATAAACCAGTTTTTCCATATCTTGCGTCATAAGAAGTTGAGATAAAATATAAATATCCATCTTTATAACCTTCCATACTAGTTGGTAGGTCAAATGCTAAATCAAGAGCTTTTTTTGATAACACTCCTTTATTAGATAGCACTCCACTGCCTTTCATGTGAAATGTATCTTCATTATGCTTCCAATAACTTGGGCCTGCATCTCTACCATTTAAAACAAATGAGCTTGAGCTATGTTCACCTTCAGCAACATCTATTGCACGTTGCAACCACCCAGTTTTTTTATTATCTTTTCCACTTAAAGGATCCAACATACTGTATGTTCTATCCAACATAATTAATATGTTTGCAGGTGCACTCGCACCAGTTCCAGGAGGTAAAGGTTTTGCTATTGCAATCTCTTGCGCAAATAATGTTATTAAAATTACAATAAGAAAGTTTTTAAATTTCATTTTGCCTAAAATTATACTAACTATTGAAAAACATTTAGAATAAAAACTGTTTATTACCCAAAATGAACATACATAATTGTTTATTTTTATGAAAATCTTATCGAACTATAGGGTTGAAGGTCTAAATTAGTATTTTCATTAGCAACCATTTTAGACACAATTTTTCCTGAGATAGCACCAAGTGTCCAGCCTAAATGATGATGACCGAAAGAATAAAATACATTCTTATAATTTTTTGATGGTCCTATAACTGGTAAGAAATCAGGAAGTGATGGTCTAAAACCTAACCACTCATCTTTATGTTCTGGCAGACCATCTATCATGTCTTTTGCATTTAAAATTAAATTTTTTATTCTTGATTTTGATAATGGGTTTTCTAATCCACCAAATTCAACTGTTCCAACAACTCTTAAACCTTGCTCCATAGGTGTCATACCAAATCCACGATCAGCATAAACAACAGGTCGTGAAATTAAATGATCACATCCTTTAAAGTGAACATGATAACCACGCTCAGTATCGAGTGGAATATTTTCGTGAAGTTTATCTGTCAATCTTTTTGAAAAAGCACCACATGCAATTACAAGTTTATCAAATATAAATCTTTGTGCCTCTGATCTTAAAACAGGTAGCTCTCCATCGAAATCAACGTTTTGAATATTTAGTTTTAAAAATTTTCCACCTTTTTCAATAAACTTTTCAAATAATTTAACTAAAATTTTTCTTGGATTTCTTGCGTGCCTTGCATAATCATAAAACACACCACCATCATAAAATGGTTTTAAGTTTGGTTCTAAGTCATGAATTTCTTTTGGATTAACTAATTGTTGTTTTACACCTAGCTCATCTCTAATTTGTATTTCAAGCTCTCTACTTTTTATACTTTTGTTTGTCCAAACATATAAAATTCCTTTGCTTTCAACTAAACCTTCAAGATTTATATCTTGAAATAATTCATCAAATGCTGGAAGAGACTGATCTAATATTTGATGCATATATTTTGCTGTATGCATCATTTTTTCTTTTCTACAGTTTGCAACAAATCTTACAAACCAAGGAACCATCTTTGGAACGTAATTCCACTTCAGTGCTAAAGGTCCTCTTGAACTTATAAGCATTTGAGGAACATCAGTTAAAATATCTGTTCTGTTTAAAGATACAGATGCGTAAGGAGAAAAATGTCCGGCATTTCCATAGGAGGCAGCGTTACCAGGTTCATCTCTATCGAATAGAGTTACTTGAAAACCTTTTTTTTGCAAAAACAAAGCATTGCAGACACCTTGTATTCCAGCTCCAACTATTCCAATTTTTTGAGATTTTTCTGACACGCAGAAAATATAAATCTACTGTATTTTTAATTGTAGTGGATATTTGACGCGGGTTAATTGGATAATTTAATTTATTATTTTATATAAAATTAATGCCATCACTGAATAATCTAATACTGGTTTAATTTTACTAAAGTTTTCGTTTTTCTTACTTAAGATATCGTATCTTCTTCTAATACTATCATATAATAAATGCATTCCAATCATTACAATAGAAACTGAAAAGACTACAAAAATTATATCAAATTTGAATAAACCCATGATGATTGTTCCAATAAAAGTTATAAGTGAAATATTTGAAACAAAGATACTAAACAAAATGTTTTTACTAAAAGAAAATATTTTCTTAATTACCACAAAGAAATAAGACCAAATTAAAACTAATTCAAAAATTAAAATTTCAATCATTTATCTTAGATAATAAAGGTTAGCTTGGTTTAAGTAGCTGTGCAACTGAACAATTTCTAAGTTCTGCATTAAAAGTACTATCTGCAACATGTTCAATTGGCTGTTTGCCAGTTTTTTCTTTTATAAATAAACCAGATCCTGATGCTGCGAATGCTTTAGTTGTGCTTCCCGATTGAGCAATTGTAATTCCAGTACTTACAATTGATGCAGTTGGACCACATCCTTGCAAAAGAACTGCAGCTAAGATTGATAGACAGATTTTTTTCACCGAAGCAAAATACGTAATTTTTCTAAATTTGTATCTTCATTACTGTTCATATTGGGCTTGCATGTAATTGAATCTTTATTGAAAAACCTTAAAAAATATGTGTGTCTATTTGCCTAGGCCAATAATAGTTAGATCATCTTCTAAAATATTTGCTTGATTATTGCTTTGATCAAAATTTTGTCCTTTAGTACTTTTTTTCTCAACATCTTTTGTAATTTTTAAAAGTTCTTTTTTTAAAGAAGTGTTTTGAAATGTTGTTATTAGTTGTTTAACACCATCTATACCTATTTCCTCCCCTTTTTCATTTCGGCATTCGGAAAAACCATCTGTAAAACAATATAATCTTCCACTGCCTAACTGAAAACTCTCTAATTTATATACATTGCTATTATCAGCTTTTTTTACACCCAAAGGTAAAGAGGATGATTCATATTCATGAAAACCATTTCCATTTTTAAATAGTGCTGGCAGATGGCCAGCATTTGAAAGTTCTACAACATCTGTCTTTGAGTTATAGGATCCAACAATGCTAGTTACATAAACACCTTTTGGATTTGTTTGTTGAAGATCATTGTTCATTTCGTAATGAATTTCATTAGGCTTAAACTTATTTTTAGAATAAATCTTGAATAATGTTATAGCTCTAGCCATAACCATTCCAGCATTTACTCCTTTTCCTGATACATCACACAATGTAAAATAAATTTGATCGTTATGTTGATAAAAATCGTAAAAATCTCCTGATATTTCTCTTGCTGGAATGTTAATTCCCTCAATCGGAAAATTATTAATTGTTCTTCTTGGCATAAGCCTCTTTTGAACATCGATGGCTAGTTTAATTTCCTTAGATACTCTATTTTTCCAGATGTTTTTTTGATTTTCGGATTGCTCAAGCTTATCCATTATATTGTTGTATTGACTTGCAATTACTCCTGCTTCTGTGAAAGGATCCTGTGGAGCTCTTAAACTAAAATCATCTGTTTCTTGTTGTTTATTTAAAACTTGTAACAATTCATGTGTTGCTGTTGAGGCGTTATGTTCAGAAATATTTAAACCCATATCTTCCTCTACTTTATTAACTCTTAATCTGAACAATAAATTTATTATGAAAAAAATTGTAAATGCAGAAAGAAAACAAAAAGCTCCAACACTAACTATTCCGATTAATTGAATATAAAGTTGATCTGCCATAGATCTTTCAATTCCCATTGCTTCTAAGTCACCAAAGATAGCAACTGCGATGGTTGCCCAAGTCCCTGCAAATAGATGAACAGGAACAGCGCTAACAACATCATCCACTTTAATTTTTTCTAATAATAAAATTCCTGATCCAGATACCAGACCTCCAATTGAACCTATAATAATTGCCTCAGTTGGTTCAACATATGCACAAGATGCTGTAATTGATACTAAACCAGCAATAGGACCTGTGATCATGAACATTGGTTCTGGTTTTTTCATAACATAAATACCCATGATACTTGAGAGTACTAAGCCAGCTGAGGCTGCTAAAAATGTATTTATTAAAATTAACGGTATTCTTAAATCCATTGCACCATTAGCGCCCCCGTTAAAACCAAACCACCCAAACCATAAAATTAGTGCACCAAGCGCTGCTAAAGGAGTATTACTTCCTTGAAAAGTTCTTTTCTTTCCTTCTTGAAATCTTCCTGTTCTATTTCCAATAATTAATAATACTGCAAGTGCAACCCATCCACCAACAGAGTGAACCACGCTAGACCCTGCAAAATCTATAAATCCTAATTTTCCTAACCAGCCAGTTTTTACATCGGGGTTTGAAAAATTTAATGACCACACCCAATGTCCAACGATAGGATAAATTATTCCAGAGGTAATAAATGTAATAATTACGTATGAAAAAAATTTAAGTCGCTCTGCAACTGCACCAGATACAATCGTTGCGGCAGTTGCAACAAACATTGCCTGAAATACAAAAAACGACTGGTATCCAGCAACTTTAGTTGTAAAGAAAAAGAATTTAGATCCAAAAAGTCCAGAAACACTTGTTCCATACATCAATGCAAAACCAAATGCCCAAAAAGTTGCAACTGAAATTCCAAAATCAGTTACATTTTTTAAGGCTACGTTGATACTGCTTTTTGCTCTAGATAACCCAGACTCTAAACACATAAAGCCTGCTTGCATCAAGAAAACTAGAATAGCGCATATTAAAAGCCAAAACGTGTCTAGGTTTGCTTGGAGAACAGCCTCAAGCCTAAACTCTAAAGCTTTATTTGCACCTTTGTTTGTTAATTCTAATTGATTGATTTGTGACTGTAACTTTAAAACTAGAGCCTGTAATTCAGTTACAGTCATATAAATCTTTTTAGTCTAATATTTTAACAGCTTCACCAGCATCAGTAACTATTTTGTCAACGCTGACAACTTTTATTACTTCAAAACCTGTGCCTGCAATTGCACTTTTGTACTCTTCGTCAGACAAATTTGATTTGTCTTGAAAAGCAGAGACTGCTACGCCTTCAGGCCATGAGACTTTTATTTCTGCATCTGGGCTTGCTTTTTGTAACGCTTCAGTAACCATTTTTTGACATTTAATACACATCATTCCATTTACTTGTGCAATTTGAGTTTGTGCAGCAAATAAATTTGTGCTCATTAATGCAAAAAATAAACCAAAAATTATTTTTTTCATTGTTTTCCTTTTTTTTAATTTCCAAAACTTATATTTATTGCAATTTAAATCAAAAGAATTTTATATTTATTTGATAGATAATTAATTACCCAATCCAACTAAAGTAAGGTCATCGCTTAGGTTTTTTTCACCCGCGACTTTAATAACCTCAGAGGTTACATCCTTGAGTTGTTTTTTAAGATCAGAATTGAAATTATTTTCAATAATTTTTATTGAACCATCAATCCCAATTTCTTCACCATTTTTATTTAAGCTTTCAGACAATCCATCCGTAAATACATAAAATCTGGAAGATCCTAATTTTGTTTTTTCTAATTTATAAACACTTTTATCTTTATGCTTAACTACACCTAATGGAGTTGAACTTGAAATATACTCAGAATATTTACCATCTGAAGATCTTATAAGTGCAGGTTGGTGTCCAGCATTAACCCATCTAATTTCTTCACTGACCAAATCATATTCACCCAAAATACATGTCACAAACATTCCAGCAGTTTTAGTCTGATATAAATCATTGTTCATATGAAACATCATTTCATCAGGATCTACTTTATCCTTGGACATAATTTCAAATAATGTTGAAGCTTTTGCCATCACCATTCCTGCGTGTATTCCTTTTCCTGCTACATCTGCAATTATAAAATAAATACTTTCATTGTGAGGATAAAAACTAAAAAAATCACCAGAAACTTCTCTTGCTGGAATATTTATTCCACTTACAGGAAAATTAGTTAAATTTCTTTTAGGTAAAAAGTTTTCTTGAACCTTAACTGCAAGATTTACTTCTTTTGATATTCTTTCTCTCCATTTATTTTTTTCTGTTTCACTATCCTCTAGCTTGCTCATAAGTTTATTGTAATATAGACCTATCACTCCACCAGCTGTAAAAGGATCTTGAGGTCCTCTAATTTTTAAATCACCCGATTTAGATTGCTTATCTAAAATTGCAATTAAGTCATGCTCAACTGATACTGCACCATGTTCTGCAATATTTAATCCAAGCTCTTCATGTAATGGACTTACTCTTAAAGGATAAAAGTAATTAACTATTTTAAAAAATATAAATGAGGAAACAAAAGAAAAGATACCAATTGCACCTATACCAATTAATTGCGCTTTGATTTGATCCATTCTACTTAAACCTGTACCTAAAATTTCTAAATTAGAAAATATTCCAACTGCAAGAGTTCCCCAAACACCTGCTGCTAAATGTACTGGCACTGCTCCAACAACATCATCTATTTCTTTTTTATTTAAAAGTTCATGAACAATGATCGCGATTATAGTTCCAATAATTCCAATCAGTATTGCAATTAAAGAATTTACTGAATTACATGCTGCGGTAATTGAAACTAAGCCTGCTAATGGACCGAGGATGACATAAAATGGATCTGGTTTTTTAAAAATAGCAAATGAAATAACTAAACTTGTTAACAATCCAAATGCAGCTGCAAGGAATGTATTAATTAAAATTAATGGAACAGCATCATCCATAGCTCCATTACTTCCACCATTAAAACCAAACCAACCAAACCAAAGAATTAGTGTACCAAGCACTGCAAGAGGGAAACTTGATCCTGTAAATTTTCCTTTATTTGCATCAGAGTATTTTCCTATTCTAGGCCCTAAAATTAAAACTCCTGATAATGCAATCCATCCACCAACGGAGTGAACAATAGTACTGCCGGCAAAATCAACAAAACCTAACGCTGCAAGCCAACCTTTATTCATTGCCTCTCCTAAATAACTAGAAGACCAAGCCCAGTGACCCACAATTGGATAAATAATTCCTGTTGCAAATATAGTCATAACTAAATAGCCAACAAACTTTAATCTCTCAGCAACTGCACCAGAAATTATTGTTGCAGCTGTTGCAACAAACATTGCCTGGAAAACAAAATAAGTTTGGTACTGAGATATATCTGTTGCAAACATAAAGAGATCTGTTCCAAACAGTCCATTAAAGCTTTTTCCAAACATCAAACCAAAACCAAAAAGCCAGAAAACAACAACTGATACACCAAAATCAGCTGCATTTTTTAATGCAACATTAATGCTATTTTTGTGTCTCGATAATCCACTTTCAACACACATAAATCCTGCCTGCATGATGAAAACAAGAATTGCACAATCAATTACCCAAAGGGTATCTATAAATGATTTTACATCACCCACTTCTATTTCCATGAGTGTATTTTAATCTTTTTTTTTCCAAATATAGTAAAAAAAATAAGGAGATATTGCTGGGACTAGTCCGAACCAAAACCACTCATCCCATCTAAAACTTTTATCAACTGCAAAGCTTTTAAGACCATTCCACCATGTAAGATAACCAATAAATATTATCCAAGCTAAACTTGCAGTTGTACAAATTTTTTGATTTTGTGAAAGTTCACCACTAAACAACCAAAAAAAGAAATTTTTTAAATCTTGCCACATTTAAATTAAAATTAATTAACAGTTTTCTCTTGAAGATGTTTGATTTCCATCCACTCTAATTATGCAACTTGATGTGGTTTGCTTTCCTACAATTTTATAATTAGAAGGGCTTGCTTCATGAATGCACATTTCAAAACCTATTTCATCAGTAATTAAATCTGCACCATTTAATAATGCTCCTTCAATTGCAGTTGAAGTTGTGCTGGTTGGGGTACAATTTGTTCCAGATCCTGTAGTATAATACGTTGAGGTGTCCGAATAATATTCTGTTTGAGCTAAACCTATCTGCATCATTATATTTTCTGCAGATTTTTTTTTTGATGAATCAACGTAACCGTTGTAAGAAGCTATGCCAATTGCTGCTAGTATTCCTAATATTGCTACAACCACTAGAAGCTCTATCAAGGTAAATCCTGAAGAGCCTCTAGTAATTTTAGAATTTAAAGTCAAATTTTATTATTCAACTTGAACTGTGTTTGTTACCACGTTAGCGTCACTTGCTCCTGGGCAAGCATCATCACCTGATCCACCACTTGTGAAACAAGTTGCAATAGTGACTATTCCACCTGAAACACTCACGTTAGTTTGTCCACCTTTTGTAGTATCTGTACCAGCTACAACAGCTGCTGCTTTTGTGTTATGAGGATTTTTAAAATCACTTGTTCCAGCAACAATTGCGGTTTGCAAACTTGCATCAGTATTTCTGTCTTTACATTTTAAAGAAGCGTGGTTCATTAACCTGAAGTATAACCAGAGTAAGCAACTACACCTACTGCTGCAAGAATACCGATGATTGCTACAACAACTAGCAATTCAATCAACGTAAAACCTTTTTCTTTTTTCTTCATTATAGTTTTCCTTTTTATTAATTAATAAAACTACGTAATGAATACATCTTTTTAGATTATCCTCAAATATGCAAGTGTTAAAAATGGGTCATTTATGCCATGAAACGCTTGATTTTAAACTAAAATTAATAAATATTCGTGCTATAAGTAATTCATGTCATACAAAATAACAGAAGAAGGAAATGTAGCCACAGTTCATCTTGATGGTGAAATAGACATGGACGTTACTGAAAAAGCCAAAGAGGTAATCATGCCTCTAATTGAAGCTGGTAAAGAAGTTCATTTAAACCTTAAAGAAGTTCAATACATGGATTCTTCTGGAATATCTGTTCTAATTGAAAGTCATCAAAAGGCTGCTGAACTTGGAACCAAAGTTATTCTTAAAGAAATTAGCAAATCAGTTCTTAAAGTAATAATGATGGCAAAATTAGAACAAATATTAATTATTGAGTGATGACGTTAGAAGAACATAAAGAATTTCCAGTAGACTCAGCTAGTTTGAAAGAAATAAGAAATTTCGCAAGAGAAGTTCTTGCTAAAGATGAAATGTTTAGTTCAACAAAAGATGATGTTGTTTTAGCAATTGCAGAGGCTGCACAAAATATTGTTAAACATGCTTATAGTGGACAACCAACAGGAGACACTATGAGAGTAGAAATAACATTTAATGATAATACACTTAAAATTGATTTATTTGACAAAGGAAAACCTGTTATCCCTCAAAACATCAAACCTAGAAAAATTGATGACGTTAAACCGGGTGGACTTGGAACTTTCTTTATTGGTCAAATAATGGATGAAGTATTATTTAAAACTTCAGCATCAGACTGGGTGAACCACCTAATACTTACAAAACACTATTAATTTATTATTGTCCGATAATTGCACCGACGTTGAATATCGGTGAATACATCGCAATCATTAATCCACCAATCATTACACCCATGAAAACAATCATGATTGGCTCGATCAAACTAGACATATTATCTACTGCTGTATCAAACTCTTCCTCAAAATAATTTGCAACTGAAGTAAACATTTCATCCAAGTTACCCGTTTGCTCACCAACAGAGATTAGCTGACTAAATGTTGGTGGAAAAGTTGGTTCTTTTAAAAATAGTTTTGTTAAAGTGTCTCCAGAGAAAACACCTTTTTTAACATTTTCTAAAGCCTGGGTTACTACATCATTGTTACTAACTTGTTTTGCAATTTCAATACTTTCAAGTAAGTTTACACCTGCAGAACTTAAATTACCCATAATCAGCGAAATTCTTGCAATCAAAGATTTTAAAATCATATCACCAAATACGGGCATTTTTAAAACTCTTCCATGCCATTTATATCGTATCGCTGGAATTTTAGTTGTTACATATTTAAATATTACAAATCCTGTGGCACTAAATATTGCAACCATAAGTCCACCCGTTCCTCGCATAAAATTACTAGCTCCCATAATAACTGCGGTTGGGGTTGGTAGTGGAACACCCATTCCCTCATACATTTCAGCAAAAATTGGAACAACTTTAATTAACATAAAAACCATAACCGTTATTGCAACAACAAACATGACAACGGGATAAGTTAAGGCACTTTTAATTTTCTTTTTAACTTTTTCCCTTTTCTCTAACGAGTCTACAAGTTTCATCAAGAATACATCAAGTTTACCACTAGCCTCTCCAGCTTTAATCAGGTTAATGTAAACGTTATCGAATATTTTTGGATATTTCTCAAAACACTTCGAAAGTGTAAGACCACCTTCAAGATTTTTTCTAATATCTTCAACAATAATTTTTAATTCAGGATGTTCTAATTGATCTCTGAGCATTGTTAATACGTTCAAAATAGGAAGACCTGCTTTGACCATGGTTGCAAATTGTTTTGAGAAAATTACAACATCTTCTGGTTTTATTTTTTTCTTGAATAAACTAAAGCCGCCTCCTGCACTCTTTTTCTTCTCTGCAGCTTTTTTCTTAGTTCGTATTAATTTAGTAATGATTATTTTTTGCTCTTTTAACTTAAATGAGGCCTCATCTTGGTTCATGGCCTCAATGGTACCCTCAACGTATTTTCCTGCTGATATGCCTTTATACGTATATGTTTCTGCTGACATTTATTTATTTTAGTCCATGGTGAGAAC
>LULU01000130.1_pt1 | contig 11510 bp, 10 predicted proteins | sample 729521 | NCBI WGS metagenome assembly LULU01 (sample SAMN03860281, study PRJNA289734) | marine metagenome | biome: seawater column; feature: ocean; material: water; isolation source: Red Sea water column Station 108 - depth 50m | place: Saudi Arabia: Red Sea | collected 2011-10-15 | depth 50 m | reverse complement strand
CCAAGACCAGATCAGCCGCGGCGGTCTGGTCACAGTGACCGACGTGCGCGTGCGTCGCTTCTTCATGACCATCCAGGAGGCCGTCCAACTGGTGCTCAAAGCTGGTTCCGAGGCCCGCGGCGGCGAGGTCTTCGTGCTCGACATGGGCAAGCCGGTGCCGATCCTGCAGTTGGCGCGGCAGGTGATTGAAAGCGCTGGCTATACTGTGCGCGATGAGGATCATCCCGAGGGCGATATCGAGATTGCCATTATCGGCCTGCGCCCAGGCGAGAAGATCGAGGAGGAACTGACACTCTCCGGCGACTTAATAGGTACCCGCTTCCAAAAGATCTTCTGCGCCCGTGAGGACTACCTTTCGGAAATCGAGGTCGCCTCGGTGCTTCGCGGGCTGCGCCATGCGCTCGCCGCGAGCGACGAGGAGGCGGCGCGACAGGTGGTGGCGCGCTGGGTTGAGGGCTTTGCCCAAAGCGAGGCGGGTCGCAAGACTTCCTGAGGTGTCGGGTCCGTGCACCCCGGGCGTGGCGCGTATTGATCCCGTGCCCCGCTTCGTGGTCTAAGCGGGAAAACACCCGAAACCAAAACGGGCAGGCAGGACGGTACCCAAGGTGACAGAGCGAGACCCCGCGATCTCCGCCGGCGGCCGAGGACATCCTGCTGTCGGCCCCGGGCAGCCAGGAGCCGAGCTTCGACCCTGCGCCCCCGCCCAGCCTGAACTTCTACGGCTCGCCCGGCCTCATCGACATGCCCTCGGCCGAGATGCTGCCCGACGCGCAGTTCACCACCGCCTTCTCCTCCTTCGGCGGGCAGGGCCGGCTGACCACCACCTTCCAGGCGATGCCTTGGCTCTCGGCCAGCTTCCGCTACAACGGCATCCGCGACTGGAACTACGGTGGGTTCGACACCTACTACGACCGGGGCTTCGACGTCCGGGTGCGGCTGCTGAGCGAGGGGCGCTATCGCCCCGCGGTGGCGGTGGGCCTGCAGGATTTCGTCGGCACCGGTATCTACGCGGGCGAGTACATCGTCGCCACGAAGGGCTTCGACACCCCGGCGCTTTCGCCCGGGCGGTTGCCGGGGCGGCTGAAGCTGAGCGCCGGCATCGGCTGGGGCCGGCTCGGCAGCAACAATGCCTTCGGTGCGCCCTTCGGCAACGACCGTCCCGCCTACGACCCGGCATCGACCGGCGGCAAGGTGGCCTACGACCAGTGGTTCCGCGGACCCGCCGCCTTCTTCGGCGGGCTCGAGTGGCAGGCGGACGAGCGCTGGAGCGTGAAGGCGGAATATTCCTCCGACGCCTACAGTTTCGAGACCGGGGTGACCTCAGTCTTCGAGCGCAAGTCGGACTTCAACTTCGGTGTCGAATGGCAGGCCAGCGAGAGTACTCGCCTCGGGGCCTACTATCTCTACGGCTCGCGCTTCGGCTTGGCCGCGAACATCCAGGTGAACCCCTCGCGCCCGCCCAACCGGATCGCCGCTCCGGCGCCGCAGCCGGTGGCGGTGCGGGTGCCGAAGGTCGATAACCCCCTGTCCTGGTCCGAGGACTGGGCGGGCCCCGCGGGGGCCGCGGCCGCAAGCCAGGAGGCAAGTCAGGCCACGGGTCAGACGATAGGCCAAGCGGCCGCCAACCGGCACCTGCTGCGCGATCTGCTGCAGACCCGGCTGTCCGAGCAGGGGCTGGAGCTCGAATCGATCTCGCTCTCGGCGGACCGGGCCGAACTGCGCTATCGCAACACCCGCTACAACTCGAACGCTATCTCTGTGGGCCGCGCGGCGCGGGTGCTGGCTGCGACGCTGCCGAACTCGGTCGAGACCTTCCGCCTGGTGCCGGTCCGCCGGGGCCTCGCGCTCTCGGCGGTGATCCTGCGCCGCAGCGACCTCGAGGCGCTGGAATTCGCCCCCGACGCCTCGCGCGCGCTCTATGCGGTGACCGCGATCGGCGAGGCCGCGCCGCTGCCGCCCGCCGGGGCGCTGGGGCCGGTGGGATCCTACCCCAGCTACCGCTGGTCGCTGGGGCCCTACTTCGACCCCTCCTACTTCGACCCGGACCGGCCGTTCCGCCTCGACTTCGGGCTCAGCCTGTCGATGACCTACGAGTTCGCCCCCGGCTGGCTGGTCTCGGGCAACATCCGCCAGCGCATCGCCGGCAACGTCAAGGACGGGCGGCCGTCGAACTCGGTGCTGCCGCATGTGCGCACCGACCAGACCGCCTATGCCCAGGAAGACACAGTGCTGAATCGGCTCTACATGGCGCGCCAGTGGCGCCCGGGCGGGGCCCTCTATGCTCGGGTCACCGGCGGTTACCTCGAGAAGATGTTCGGCGGGGTCTCCGCCGAGCTGCTGTGGAAGCCGGTGAACAGCCGGCTCGGGCTCGGGGTCGAGGCCAACTACGTGCGCCAGCGCGATTTCGACCAGCGCTTCGGCTTCCAGGACTACTCGGTGTTTACCGGCCATGCCTCGGCCTACCTCGAGCTCGGCAACGGCTACCTGGCCGAGATCGACGCGGGCCGCTACCTGGCCGGCGACGTCGGCGCCACCGTCAGCCTCGACCGCACCTTCTCCAACGGTTGGTCGGTAGGCGGCTGGTTCACCGTCACCGATGTCTCGGCCGAGGATTTCGGCGAGGGATCCTTCGACAAGGGCATCCGCTTCACCATCCCGGTCAACTGGTTCCTGGGCAAGCCGACGCAGCAGGCGATCAATTTCGGCATCCGCCCGACCCAGCGCGACGGCGGCCAGCGGCTGAACGTGCCGGGGCGGCTTTACGAACAGGTGCGGGATTCGCACGCCAAGGCGCTGAGCGATCAATGGCCGAGGATCTGGGAATGAACGGAAACCGGCTGATGACCCGGGCGGCGGGGGCCCTGGCCCTGCTGGCCCTGCTGGCGGGCTGCAACGGCGGCAGCGGCAGCGGCGTCAACGCCGCCCCGCCGCTCTATGCGCAGATCGCCCAGGCCACCCGCGCCTCGATCGCGAAGAACCGGATGCACCGGGCCGAGCGCCCGCCGCTGACCCGGAAGATGCTGGACGAGATCGAGGGATCCTACATCGAGGTGACCCTCGAGCGGCCCGACATCTTCGCCTATCTCTCGGCGGCGCTGGTGCGCCGCGACGGCACGCCGGGCGAGGTGGTGCAGTGGCGGACCGAGGACGAGGTGACGCTGACCATGCGCAACGGGATGCTGATCGCGACCCGGGGCCTCGGCGGCGATCTGGTCTCTGCCGATGTCGCGGTGGCCGAGGGCGTGACCGGACCGGCCAGCGGCGGCGAGAAGGTCATGTATGTCCGCACCGGCGACCTCGAGGAACGGCGGCTGGTGCTGAGCTGCGACCTCGCCGACTTGGGCCCGGCGCCGGTGGAGATCGTCGAGCTGACCCACCCCGCGCGGCACCTGCGCGAGAGCTGCACCGCCGAGGGCGCGGCCGGCGGGCGCGTGGTCAACGACTACTGGGTCGATTCCCGCAGCGGCATCGTCTGGCAGTCGCGGCAATGGGCCGGCCCGCATATCGGCTACATGCGGATCCGCCGCCTCACCACCGGCTGAGCCGCGGGCGTCTTCCCGCCTGCCGACCCCGGCCGGACGGCGGAAAGCCTCCGCTCCCGCCGCCTTTCCAAGACCTCGCTTGTCCCCGGTGTCCGCCGGGCTAACGTCCTGTCACAGCTATAAGAATACGCGGGGAGAGGCCCTCTCCGCGGCCAGGAAAGGACAGACGAATGAAGACCACTATCGCCCTGCTCAGCGCGGCCCTGATCGCCAGCGGCGGCATGGCCTCGGCGCAATCCGCCAATGCCGCCCCCGTGGCCAAGACCAAGGGCGCCAACGCCCAGACCGGCGGTGCGACCGGCCAAGCCGTCTCGAACGCGGCCCTTGCGGGCACCGGGCTGGGCACCGGGACCGCCGCGGCGGTGCTGGCCGCGCTCGGACTGGCAGTGGCGCTCGGCAACAACGGCGACAACAACACCGGGACCACCACGACAACCTCCGGAACCCGCTGAGGGCTACGCCGAACAGTCCCGCCGCAGCCACCCCGCAAGCGAATCGGGAGGGTTGCGGCGGCTTTCCGCTGTCCGGGTCAAGATTGTCGGCGGATAATGTCTTGCCGCTGGGGCCGCGCATTTCTTTGCTTGCCCTACGCAAGGCGCGTCCTACCGTCTTCTGACGATGGAAATTTCCGGAATTCCGGGCGGGCTCCGTCGCCGCCCATGCAACAGAGGATAAGTCGCGATGACCAAGACCATTGCCCTGGCCAGCTCCACCGCCCTGTGCCTCGCCCTGGCGGCTGGCTCCGCCGTGGCCCAGACCACGGCGCAGACCCAGGGTGCCAACGTACCGACAGCCGAGACCACGACGACCACCCTCGGCAACACTGGCCTCACCACCGGCGCCGCAGTGGCCATCGGGGTAGCCGTCGTCGGCTTGGCGCTGATCGCGGGCGACGATGACGACAGCACCACGACGAGCAGCACCAGCAGCTCGCGCTGATTGATCCAGGGAGCTGCGCCGGCGCTCCCCCGCACAGGGTCCGTTGCGGTGGCGTCCGATTGGGCATCTCTGCAACGGCTTTGTGAAAAATGCCCGCAATCCTATGGATTTGCCTTGGGCCACGTTGAATCGTGTTTTTTCCTGCGCTAGAAGTTTGGACAACTTCGACGCGAAAAGGATTTCACGAAATGAAGAACCTCGTTTCCGCTCTGGCTTTGGGCGCACTGACCCTGACCCCCGCAACCGCAGCCGTGGCTCAGACCGCGCCTACCACCACCACCACGTCGACCTCGACCACCACCGGTGGTGGCCTGGCTGGCACCGGCCTGAGCATCGGCGCTGCCGCAGGTATCCTGGCTGGCGTGCTGGTTGTTGCTGCAATCGCTGGTGACGACGACGACTCGAACACCACCACGACCACCACTACCAGCCGTTAAGTCCGGTCTGGTCGGTTGACCCGCTCCCTGCCTTGGGGGCGGCGGAGATCGGCGCAGAAGATATATGACGCAGGGCTGCATCGGCCCTGCGCAATTTTTTGTAGAGCGCTTTACAGACCCCGTCCGCGGGGTCTTGATGTGTCCGGGGCCGGGCACCCGGTCATGTTTCACCCGACCCGGCAGATGTAGTCCTGTAATCAATGTTATGTTAAAGAACCTTCGTGTCCCCCGCCTTTATGGCGACCACACCGGCCGGACACATGTTATCTTCCCTGTTTCGCGCGTTATTGGCCGGGCTTTTGCCGCGCTGTCTACTTTGGTTTCCTGGGGCCGCCGACTATGGCACATGGGAGCCAAACGTGATGTAGCTCGGGTAGGTCACCGAAGCCTGCCTCGGCATGCGAGAGAGTTTCGAGGATGAAACGACTGCTTGTCATCCCCTCCGTTCCCGCCAATGTGATTGGGGGTAAGACTGCGCTGGAGAAGAAGTTTCTCGACGGCATGCGCTACAACCGCACCGTCTGGGAGGGCCCGATCCGGGTGCTGCTGCGCGAGACCCCTGTCCCGCTGACCTATCGCTATGAGATAGACGATCCGTCTACCCTGCCCTTCGAACTAGCACTGGTGCCGCAAGATCATCACATCTGTGCTATTGATCTAGAAGGGGTAGACATCGTTCTGGCGAGCGGAGATAGCCATGACCAGCTGCACCTTGCAGATCTCTGAAGAGATCTGGGTATTCGGCTGCTCTACAGCATTGAATACATACCTGAAACTCGCTCTCAGATCATCTACCTCGATCGCACCCGTAGCCTTCCACGTAAGCTGCGAACCATGCTATGGAACTATCGGCAGGAGCGCCGCCGCCGCCGGGCCTTCGAGAAGGCCGACGCGTTGCAGGCCAATGGCTACCCAGCAGCTGAGTTCTACCGGCGCGTCAATCCCAATACTCTGCTCTACCTCGACAACCGCATCGGCGAGGCAATGCTAGCAACACCAGCGGAGATGGCAGCTCGAGCCTCGCGATTGCGCTCCGGCGCGCCGCTTCGCCTGTTAAACTCGGGGCGACTTGAGCCGATGAAGGGAGCGCAGGATCTGGTCCCCATTGCACGCAAGCTAGCGGCGGATGGGGTGGATTTCGAACTAGATATTTTCGGCGCTGGTAGCCTCGCCGGAGAGATCCGTGACGGCATCGCTGCGCATGGTCTGGAGGCGCGCGTCCGCCTGCATGCTCCGGTAGATTTCGATACTGAGCTGGTGCCCTTCGCGCGCCGAGAGGCCGACTTGTTCCTGTCCTGCAACCGGCAGTCCGACCCGTCCTGCACATATCTCGAGAGCATGGGTTGCGGTTTGCCGGTGGCGGGTTACGACAACCGGATGTGGAAGAGCCTACTGGAGGCATCGGCTGCCGGCTGGAGCGCGTCGCTCGGGAATGCGCAAGGCTTAGCTAGCTGCCTGTCACGGCTTGCCGGGCGCCGCGAGGAGATCTTAACCGCCTCTGAACGGGCGTTGGAATTCACCCGGAAACATGTCTTCGAGTCCGAATTCGCGCTCAGGGCAGAGCACATGAAGGCGGTACTCGAGGCAAAGCCCTCCTCCGCATGCGGAGACCGACAGCCTTGACCCTTGTTCCTGCCCGCCTGCGCGGTCTGATGGCGGGTGACGGGTTGCGCGCTCGCGCCCTGCGAGGCACCCTCGTCACCTTCCTCGGCTTCGGCTCCCAGCAGTTTTTGCGGTTGGCCTCCAATCTTGTGCTGACCCGGCTGCTGTTTCCCGAGGCTTTCGGCCTTATGGCGCTGGTGAACATAGTCCTGATGGGAGTGCAGTTGCTCTCAGATATCGGCTTCAGCACTGCCATCGTCCAAAGCAAGCGGGGCGATGACCCTACCTTCCTAAACACCGCTTGGACCCTGCAACTGGTCCGCGGGGTCATCCTTGGGTTGATCGTCGCGGCGATCTCCATTCCCGTCGCGCGCGTCTACGGCGAGCCGCAGCTCGCCCAGTTGCTACCTGTGGCGGGCCTCAACGCCGTCATCTTGGGGACCTCGTCGGGCAAGATCTGGATCGCTAACCGACATATCGTGCTGGGACGGATGACGATGCTGGAACTGGGTAGCCAGAGCTTCGGAATCGCCATGATGGTAGGGCTCGCTTGGCTGACCGGGTCGGTCTGGTCGCTGCTGATAGGCATGCTCATGGCCTCGGCAATGAAATCGCTGCTGTCGCACCTGCTGCTGCCCGGCCCCGCCAGCCGGCTGACCTGGGAACCCACGGCGGTGCGCGAGCTGTTCCATTTCGGCAAGTTCCTGTTCTTCAGCTCGATGGCGACCTTCCTCGTCAACAACGCCGACCGGGCGATCCTCGGCAAGTTCATCTCGATGGCCGGGCTCGGGATCTACAACATCGGCTATTTCCCCGCCTCGATCCCGACCCTGCTGACCGGGCAGTTCGGCTACCGCGTGCTGCTGCCGCTCTATACCAAGACCCCACCGGGCGAGAGCGCGCAGAACCGCGCCAAGATCCGCCGCGCCCGGGTGCTGCTGGCCGCCGGGCTGATCGGGATCGGCCTGTTCCTGGGCCTGATCGGCGAGATCTTCGTCGAACTGCTCTACGAGGACACTTATCACCTCGCCGGGCCGATCATGGTGCTGCTGAGCCTTGCCTTCCTGCCGGCCCCGGCGCTGAACGGTTATGACATGCTGCTGCTGGCGCGAGGCAATTCGCGTGACTACGCGATCAAGCTGGTGCTGCTGGCCCTGTGCCAGACCGGCCTGCTGTTCTTCCTCGTGCGCGACTTCGGCCTGATTGGGGCGGTGGTGGCGCGCCCGGCGGCGCAGCTGCTGCTCTACCCGCTGACCGCCTTCTTCGCGCAGCGCGCGCGGGGCTGGGATCCGCTCGTGGACCTCGCCCTGCTGGCGGTGATCCTGCTCGGGGCGGCCGGGGTGCTCTGGGTCAACGAGGATGCGGTCCGGGCGGTGCTGCAGGCCGGCTGAGGCCGCTCACTTGTACTCGATCAGCCGCGCCCGCGCGCCCGAGAGGCGGCGCCAGCCGTAGGTCAGCACGCCCGCGGTCTCGGCGAACTTGGCCAGCACCAGGAACAGGGCCTGCGCCGGGTCGCCCAAGCGCCGGGCGAGGCGGGCCACCTGGGCCGGGTAGAGCAGGACGCCCAGCAACGCCCAGGGCGTGAGGAACAGCGCCGCCAGCAGGATCAGGAGCGGCAGCGCCAGCCCCCAGAGCAGCGTGCTCTGCAGCGCGCGCACCTTGTGGCGCTCGGGCGTGGCCCCGTACATCGCCGCGCCCTCGGCATAGGTGTAACCGGCGCGCTTCGCCCGCTGCCACCACTGCGGGAACCGGGTCAGCGCCGCATCGTGCTCGGTCATCTCGGCATCGAGCCGCCAGATGTCCCAGCCCTGCCCGCGCAGGCGCAGACAGAGCTCGGGCTCCTCGCCCGCGATCAGCGCGGGGTCGAAGCCGCCGACCTGTTCCAGCGCCGCGCGCCGCCCCATGACGTCGCCACCCGTGGCCCTGACCCGGCCCACCGGCGTGTCCCATTCGCGGTCGATCAGGCGGTTGTAGACCGAGGCACCGGGGAAGCGTTCGCGCCGTCGTCCGCAGGCCATCGCCACCCTGGGGTTGTCGGAGAGAAAGGCCGTCGCGGTCGCTACCCAGCCCGGCTGCAGCGCGCAGTCGCCGTCGATGAACTGGACGAACTCGGGCGGCTCGGGCAGCGCCGAGAGCCGGTCGAGCCCGGCGTTCCTGGCCCGCGCGGCGGTAAAGGGCTGGCGCATGTCGAGGTTCACCACCTCAACCCCCGCCGCCGCCGCCGCGGGCGCCGACATCGCCGACAACATCCGTCTCGGCATGGCGGCGGTGCGGCTCGGCGCGGCGCTCGGCGCGCGGGTGCTACTGGCCTCGTCGGCCGCGGTCTACGGCTCGGAACAGGGTCTGTTGCGGGAAGATCGGGCGCTGGCCCCGCTCTCGGACTATGGCCGCGCCAAGGCGGAGATGGAGGCCGAGGGTGCCCGGCTAGGGCAGGTTCTCGGGGTGGCGGTCACCGCGCTCCGGATCGGCAACATCGCCGGGCTCGACGCGATTCTGGGCGGCTGGCGGCCGGGCTTCGTGCTCGACTGGTTCGCTGACGGGCGCACACCCCGGCGCAGCTACATCGGCGTTTCCACACTGGCTCGGGTGTTGGAGCGGCTGGTTCGGACGTCCGATTTGCCGCCGGTGCTGAACGTGGCCGCCCCCGGCATGGTCGAGATGGGCGCGCTGCTCGACGCTGCCGGGTTGGCCTGGACCCCGCGCCCGGCAGAGGAGGGGGCAATCCCCGAGGTGGCGCTGGACGTTGCCCGGCTGGCAGCCTTCCACCCCTTCGCGCCACGGGATAGTCTGCCTGCCGCAATGGTCGCCGAATGGCGCGCAACAGAGCAGGGCAGAGTATGAGAACGAACCTCCGGAAGGGCCGGGAATGACCTGGGGCAAGCGCATCTTCGACCTGTTTTTCGCCACGCTCCTGGTGGTGATCCTCGCCCCGGTCTTCGGCGCCGTGGTGATCTGGCTGCTGCTGAAGCAGGGCCGCCCGCTGTTCTACGTGGCGGAGCGGATGAAGGGCGTAGACCGCCCCTTCGCCCTGTGGAAGTTCCGCACGATGACTGAGGTCGCCTCCGACGCCGGTGTCTCAGGCGGCGACAAGGCGGCACGGATCACTCCGGCGGGCGCCTGGCTGCGCTCCAAGCGGCTCGACGAGCTGCCGCAGCTGTGGAACATCCTGAAGGGCGATCTCTCCTTCGTCGGCCCGCGTCCGCCCCTGCGCGAATACGTCGAGCGCTTTCCCGGCCTCTACGGCGAGGTGCTGAAGAGCCGCCCCGGGGTCACCGGGCTCGCCTCGATCACCTATCACCGCCACGAGGCGGCGCTGCTGGAGCGCTGCGGTCGGGCCGAGGAGACCGACGCGGTCTATACCCGGGTCTGCGTGCCGGCCAAGGCGCGGCTGGATCTGATCTACCAGCGCCACCAGAGCATGTGCTACGACTTCGACCTGGTGTTCCAGACCATCGGGAACCTGTTCCGCCGATCCTGAGCAAAGCTTCCTAGCGGAAGCTGGAACGCTGAAAGACAGCCATAGAACTCGGCCAAGAGATGAACCCGCTAATTCTCTGGAAGCAGCAAGTTAATAGGCAGAGATTTATTGATTCGTTGGGTAAGCTCGGAGGTCGGCTGAAATTCGCCGGGATCTTCAACGCTTTTGCTTGTGTTGGAGCGAGTATCAGCCCGACGCTCTTAGGTGAATCGGGAATTTGTTTGCCCCCCCTTGAAAATGGGGTAGGGATCAGTCTGTCGGGCAAAGATAATATTACGAAGGTAGCGATGCTGCACCGATGGTTGCCTTTGGTGACCAAAACGGAGCCGCTCGCCGGAGCAGGTGGAGTAGTTGCAGTGAGCCCTGTCGAATTTTTGGGGGCGGCGGCCTGAATGTTGAAACTTCTCGGTCTGTTGACGCGCAAACAGAAGGGCTATGTCTTTCTCGCGATTGATCTGGCACTGATCCCCGCCGCGCTACTGTTTGCCTTCACCGTCCAGTCCTTGCCGCTCTCACCGCTTGCAGCGCTTTGGCTCTCCCTGCCGATCCTGCCTTATCTGCTGGCCGCCGCCGCCGGGCTTTCGCTCTGGCTCGGGTTGCCCAGCATTCAGCTGAACAACTACGAACGCCACGCCGTGGGGCTCACTGCGATCTACGCGCTGGTGCTGACCGTGGTCTCGGCGGCGCTCTCGGTCTTCGTCCAGCTGGCGCTGCCGCTCGGCACCCATGTGATGTTCGGCATCTCCTACTTTCTCCTCGTCGTGGCCGCGCGGGTGGTGCTGTTCCAAGTGGTCACGGCGATCTACCGCCGTGCCTCGCCGCGTCGCCGGGTGCTGATCTACGGTGCTGGCGCTACAGGCACTCAGCTGGCCCAGGCGCTGAAGGCGCATGACGGGATCGACCCAGTCGCCTTCCTCGACGACAACGTCTCGCTGCAGGGGGTGACCATCCTCGGCCTGCCGGTCTTCCCGCCCGCCCGCATCGCCGAGCTGGTACGTGAGCGCGACATCAACCGCGTGCTGCTGGCCATGCCCTCGCTCAGCCAGCCCAAGCAGGCGCAGATCGCCCGCCGCCTGCAGCGGATGCGGCTCGAGGTGCAAACGTTGCCCTCCTTCGCCCAGCTGATCGGCGAGGAAGCCCTGATCGACAAGCTGACCCCGGTGGCACCGCAGACCTTCCTCGGCCGCAAGCACGCCGACACCAGCCTTGGCGAGGCGGTGAACAGCTATCGCGACCGAGTGGTTCTGGTTTCCGGCGCAGGCGGTTCGATCGGCTCCGAGCTCTGCCGCCAGGTGCTGGCCTGCCGGCCCCGGACAATCGTGCTCTACGAGCTCTCTGAGCTGGCGCTCTATACCGTGCACCAGGAACTCGAGCAGCTGGTCGAGGGCACCCGGATCAGAATAGTGCCGGTGCTGGGCTCAGTCACAGACCCGCGTCAGGTGCGCAAGGTGCTCTGCGACCACCAGGTGCAGGTGGTGCTGCATGCCGCCGCCTACAAGCTGTCTCTTATAC
>LULU01000217.1_pt1 | contig 11533 bp, 11 predicted proteins | sample 729521 | NCBI WGS metagenome assembly LULU01 (sample SAMN03860281, study PRJNA289734) | marine metagenome | biome: seawater column; feature: ocean; material: water; isolation source: Red Sea water column Station 108 - depth 50m | place: Saudi Arabia: Red Sea | collected 2011-10-15 | depth 50 m | reverse complement strand
AGATTTTCTGGATCATTTTTCCATATAGGGTAAATTTCTGGAAATTTCTTTTTTATTTCATCAATTTTTAGACCAGACCATTCACTAAGATCTACCTCTAGCAAATTATCGTCGAATACAATATTTTGTTCTTTATTGAAGGTCTTTTTAATTGTTTTTGCAGTCTCTGCCGCTCTCACAAGTGGGGAGGAATAGATTTTATCGAAGTTTATTTTTGATAATGCTTTTCCTGCTTTTTGGGCTTGTTCGTATCCTTCATCAGTTAATAATGAATCGTCTGTTCTTCCTTGAATTAATCCTTTTGCATTGAAACTGCTTAGTCCATGCCTAACTAAAACTAATCTTATAGCCATTATATAAATTTGAAAATTAAGATAATTTAATCATCTCATGGCGTGATTAAAATAGATACATAAATATAAGGAAATTCAATGATAACTAACTATAGTTTTCAAGAATATAATAAGTTATGATCTTTAAAAATAGTTCTAAGTCAAAACTCACTTTAGCTTTTATTTCTATCGTCATAACTTTTTTTGTATGGCAACAAGGCTTAAGAGACAGTTTAAATAGACCATCTGTTTCATTTGATATTAGTCAAAAAGAGCAAGAAATTGCTGAATTATCTGTCCAATCAATACCTGTAAATCTTAAAAAATTTTTTATCATTAATGATCCTGTTGATCAAATAAATAAATCACTCTCTGATGTCTCATTTGAAGAGCTAACAGAAAGAAATAAATTAATTCGAATAATCACTTCAGAATCAAATGATTCTTTAATTTATAAAAATATATCCAAAGATTTTAAAGATAAAAACTTTAAATTTCTGATTGATGAGATAGAAAAAAAATCTAATAATAATTCATATAAAGCAAATTCTGATAAATTTGATTTATTTAAAGGTGATAGATTTTTATATCACCTTTTAAGCAGGAAATTTGATTTTGACGATAGTGCATTAATAACAAAATCATTTTCAAGAAAAATGTTTTTTAAAATATTAGCCATAAGACTAATTCCACTTTTAACAATACTTATTGGCTCTATTCTGGCTTTAAAAATATTATGGAAAACCATATCTTTGAAAAAGTTTGGTTGGAAAGAAATTAAATCCTTAGATTTAGAATTAATAGATATGGTTTTATTAATTGCAGGTGGATTTGTTGTTTTAGGAGAAGTGGTATCACCTTTATTTTCTATCAGTTTGGTCGAACTTTTTTCTAAAAATATCTCTAATGAATTGTCTCAATCTTTAAAAATTTTCTTTGGATATCTTTTTATGGCTATTCCGCCATTATGGATAGTTTTTTATCAAATTAAATCCTTGAATGGTGAATTTACTTTTAAAAAGGATTATTTACAGTTCAATTTCTTGCCAATAAAATATGCAATTATTCAGGGAATTAAAGGTTGGTTAACAATTGTTCCTTTTGTTTTATTGATCTCTCTAATTATGAATAGTCTGATCGATAATCAGAATGGTAGTAACCCCTTGCTGGAAATTGTTCTTAATAATAATAATTACTTATCATTTTTTCTATTATTTGTAACAACAACTCTATTAGCTCCTCTATTTGAAGAGATTATATTTCGCGGTATTTTACTGCCAACTCTTTCAAGAGATTTTGGAGTAATTTCGGGCATCATAGTTTCAGCTTTTATCTTTGCATTAGCCCATTTAAGTTTGGGAGAAATGCCGCCATTATTTGTTCTAGGGATTGGATTAGCAATTACAAGAATTGCTTCAGGGAGTTTGTTTTCCTCAGTGATTATGCATTCTTTATGGAATGGATTGACTTTCTTAAATTTGTTCTTATTGAGGACATAAAGAATTTAATTTTTTACTTGCGAATCAAACAAAAAGATGTTTATTTAATTAATAACACTTCTTTTATTTAAAAAATAAATCATAGATGAAACCTTATGGGAATCAACTTAATTTAAAAAAAAAAGTTTCATATGAAAGTAAAAAAAACTCTGAAAAAATATCTATAATTAATGTCAAATTAATACATCAAATTTTCGACACCATTAATATCTCTCTTTTGGTATTAATTTTCACCTTATTTTTCTTATCTTTTAATAGTCAAAGAAAATGGTCAAATACATATAAAAACTTATCTAAAACAAGAGCTATCAATAATAATCTTATTGATTATATTTCCAAAATTGAGGAATTTTATATTAGTGAACTTGAGTCTATTAATACTTATACAAAAACTAAACCTAAAGATTTAATCTATCTAGATAAACTTCCAGAAAAAAAAGAAAGTTTATTTAAGAAAAATTTAAGTAGTTTCATTGAAGGTTTTGTAGATAGCAAATATCAAAGGGGATATTGATGAAAAAATACAAAAAAATTGTTCGTCTAATACCCCTTGATCAAAGAAGATTTAAATTTCTCTATATTTTTAGCTTACTATTAATATTTTGTTTGTTTGGTAGGTTAGTTAAATTGCAAGTCTTTAACGCCTCTGATTTGCAAAGGAAAGCTAGATTAATACAGTCTTCTAAAACTAATGCCTTAAAAAAAAGGAGAGCAATTGTTGATAGAAATAATAGACTAGTTGCTTACGATAAACCGCTCTATAAATTATGGGCCCATCCAAAATATTTTAATTTTCCTGGTGATTCAATTAACAGAGTTCGCAGTATTGAAGAAGTTACAGAAAAATTGTCACCTATCTTGGATATAAATGGTGAAATACTCTTGAGTAAATTTAATAATAAAATGAGTGGTATCAAGCTTTTGGATAAAATTTCCGAAGAAAAGGCAGAAAAGATTAAAAACCTTCAAATAAGCGGACTTTTCAGCAGGTTTAGAGCTTCATTTAGATAATCAAATTAAAGTTTTTAATAAAAGTAATTTAATAAAAAGAGGAGGAGATGGAACTCCTTTACCGGATAATTCAGCCCCAGGTGATTTTATTTCTGATTACAAAAGCTTAGATCTAACTATAGATTCAAAATTACAGAAAGCGTCATTCAATGCATTATCAAAGCAAGTAAGCAAATGGAAAGCAAAGAAGGGATTTGCCATAGTTATGGATGTTAATAATGGTCGGATCCTCTCCTTGGTTACAGTCCCGTCATATGATCCAAATAAATTTTGGCAGTATGATTCTGAACTTTTTAGGGGTTGGTATTCTCAAGATTTATTTGAGCCTGGTTCAACTTTTAAACCTATTAATCTTGCCTTAGCTTTAGAAGAAAAAGTAATCCAGAAAGATGGAGTAGTTGAAGATATTGGAAAAATTAATGTTGGAGGATGGACACTTTCTAATTGGGATAAAAAAGGTAATGGATACATTGACTATCCAAAAGTTTTGCAGGTTTCAAGTAATGTTGGGATGGTAAAAATAATGCAAAATTTAGACCCCACAATTTATTGGGATTGGCTAAAAAATTTAGGTATAAATAAAAATTTAGAGACTGACTTATTTGAATCAACTGCTGGCCAACTAAAGAGAAAAGATTTATTTGTAAATCAATCAATTGAGCCTGCTGTAACTTCTTTTGGCAAAGGTTTCTCAATCTCGCCACTTAAATTGCTTCAACTTCATGCGGCTCTAGCAAATGGTGGTTATGAAGTTACTCCACATGTAACCTCAACTTTCAAAGAAAGAGTTAATAAAAATCCAAAAAAACAATTTTTTTCACACGAAGTCTCTAAAACTGTTCTTGAATGGATGGAGAGCGTAGTTGATAAAGGTAGTGGATCTGGAGTGAAAATCGAGGGTTATAGAATAGCGGGGAAAACGGGCACTTCCCAAAAAGCCTTAAATGGTTCCTATACAAGTAAAAAAGTTTGCAGTTTTGTGGCGACCTTACCAGTTAATGATCCTAAATATGTTGTCCTTGTAGTCGTTGATGAGCCATCTAAATCTTATGCATATGGTTCAACTGTTGCTGTACCAGTTGCTAAAGAAATTATCGAGAGTTTGATAGTAATTGAAAAAATACCTCCCAAGATTAAAGATCATGGAATGATTGTTAAAAAACCCTAAAATTTTCCAATTTTATAAATATTTAGTTCATTATCTGATGATTTCATCAGGAATAAAAGCTAGTTTATGTATATATATGATTATCTAGATATGAAATCAATTTTAGAACAATTGTCCTCAATGACCGTTGTTGTTGCTGATACTGGAGATTTAGATTCGATAAAAAAATTTCAACCAAGGGACGCCACCACCAATCCATCGCTAATACTTGCTGCTGCTAAGAACCCTGATTATGTGAAATTAATTGATAAAGCTTTAGAAAGTTCAGAAAATGCATTGCCCCAAGGATTCTCCGAAATTGAATTAATCAAAGAAACTGTTGACCAAGTTTCAGTATTTTTTGGAAAAGAAATATTGAAAATTATTTCAGGGCGCGTATCTACAGAAGTTGATGCAAGACTGAGCTTTGACACCGAAGCTACGGTAGAAAAAGCGAGAAAATTGATCAATCTTTACAAAAATTTTGGAATTGAAAAGGAAAGAATTTTGATTAAGATTGCTGCAACTTGGGAGGGAATTAAGGCAGCTGAAATTTTGGAAAAAGAGGGTATTAAGTGCAACTTAACTTTACTTTTTAACTTCTGCCAAGCGGTAACTTGTGCCAATGCAAAGATAACTCTAATTTCTCCGTTCGTTGGCCGTATATTAGATTGGCATAAAGCAAAAACTGGTAAAACTAGTTTTGTTGGTGCTGAAGACCCTGGTGTTATTTCGGTTACGCAAATATACAAGTACTTTAAAGAAAAGGGATTCAAGACAGAAGTAATGGGAGCGAGTTTTAGAAATCTTGATGAAATAAAAGAATTAGCAGGTTGCGATCTTTTAACAATCGCACCAAAATTTCTTGAGGAACTGAAAAAAGAAAAAGGAGAGTTAGTTAGAAAATTAGATGTAAGTACCCAAATAAATAATTCTATTGACTACGAATTTGAAGAAAAAGATTTCAGATTAAGTATGTTAGAAGATCAAATGGCAAGTGAAAAGCTTAGTGAAGGTATCACTGGATTCAGTAAGGCTATAGAAGAATTAGAAGAGCTGCTACTTAAGAGATATTCAGAGATTAAAAATCATAAATTGATTTCTGCTAACTAAATTTAAGTTTGAATTGAAAAGAATTAAGCCCCACTTTTTGTTAAAAGCCTTCTGATAACTCTTTTTGCAATATCTTCATAACTCATTTCTCCTGATAATATTTGAGCAATACGTTTAGGTGCTGTTTTTCTTTTGACACCTAATTGATATCCAGTTCTGGGAAATCTATAAAATACTTGGGCTATTCTCCTCCCCCAAGCCATTGATTTCCCCCAAATGTTGTTAATTTTTTTCGTATAAAGATTTAAATCATCTACTTTTCCTGATAGGCACTGATCTATGTATTCTGCAGCATAAAAACTGCTAATTAAAGATGGTCTAATTCCTTCAGCTAAAAATGGATCACATAGAGATGCTGCATCTCCAACCGCTAAAACTTTGTCACCATTAATTGAGTGGAAGCCATTCCATATTCTCAGTTTCTTACTAATTGTTTTATGAGGAAAATCATCAAAACCGAAGCTTCTGATTACTTGTTTATTTATAGCCTGATTTTCTAAAAGACCATTATTTATAAAAGTACCTAAACCAATATTTAAGCTTTCTCTTAGGGGGAATGCCCATGCAAAACCATATTTTATAAATCCAAACTCAAATCTAACTGCATCTCTAGGTATTTCACCTAACCCTTTCAATCTTAATGAGATTGTGTTGGCAAATTTCGGTTTTCTTGGCCCTAAATTGAAATAACTCGCCCATTTCGATTGGGACCCATCTGCAATTACAAGAAATTCTGTAATATATTTTATTTTGTTATTGCAAGTAATTTCCCATTTATCATTTTTTTTTATGATTTTTTCTATCAATAATGGTCTCATTATCTGAGCTCCATTACTCAAGGATTCATCAAGTAATAATTGATCTAGTTTTTCTCTTTTAACAATCCAAAATGGGGATTCACCAGTCAGATCAGCAGTTACATTATCTGCAGCCTTCCATCTGAATTCAACATTCTTAATTTTTGATTCTATGCAATCTTCTATATTTAAAGGAAGAAATCTTTGCATTGAAGATGCCATCCCACCTGCACATGGTTTGTAATCTTGGGATTTTTCTTTTTCAATAATTAAAACTGAATATCCTTTCTTTGATAGGTTAAGAGCGGTGGAAGATCCTGATAAACCTCCACCAATTATTACAACATCAAATTCTATCAAACTTTTAGAATTTCCTTCTCTTTTTCAGACAATTTAGTTTCTATTAAAGCAATATATTTATCAGTAATTTTCTGAATTTCAGATTGATTATCTCTCGATTCGTCAATAGAAATAAGGCCATCTTTTTCGTCTTTTTTTTCTTTATCAACAGCATCTCTTCTGATATTTCTCAAAGCTACTTTTCCTTCCTCTGCATATTTAGAGGCTAATTTACAAAATTCTTTTCTTCTTTCTTCTGTTAAAGGAGGAACATTTATTCTTATTACTTTCCCATCATTATTTGGAGTAATACCTAAATCACTCATAGAAATAGATTTCTCTATCGCTTGTAAACATGAAATATCGAAAGGTTGTATTGAAATTGTTTGCGAATCAACAGTGCTTATAGTGGCAAGCGATTTGATTGGTGTTTCTGCTCCGTAGTACTCAACACTTACTCTGTCTAACAAGGAAGCATTAGCTCTGCCTGTCCTAATTGTATTAAAGTTTCTTTGTGTGGCTTCAATACTTTTATTCATATTTTCTTGAATTTCTTTTTCTTTCATAATTAAAAAAATTAAATGATCTTTAACTAATTAAAGAGCCTATTGGCTCACCAGCAACAGCTTTAGAAATGTTCCCTTTTTTGAATATATCAAAAACCATAATTGGGATATTATTATCTTTGCAAAGTGCAATCGCAGTACTGTCCATTACTGCAATTTCATCACTAAGAACTTGTTGATAACTGAGAGAGGAATATTTTTTTGCATCTTTAAATTGATTAGGATCACGATCGTATACTCCATCAACTTTAGTAGCCTTCATAACAACTTCAGCGTTTATCTCTGCTGCCCTCAAAGCTGCCGTAGTATCAGTTGTAAAAAATGGATTTCCGCATCCACCTCCGAAAACTACAACTCTACCTTTTTCTAGGTGCCTCATGGCTCTTCTTCTGATGTAGGGTTCGGCAATTTCCTGCATTTCGATTGCTGTTTGCACTCTGGTTGCAACTCCTACTCTTTCAAGACCATCTTGAAGTGAAATTGCGTTCATTACTGTTGCTAGCATCCCTACATAATCAGCAGTTGCGCGATCCATTCCGTCTGCAGATCCTTTAAGCCCCCTAAAAATGTTTCCACCACCAACAACTATTGCAAGTTGTACATTATTTTCGACTACTTTTGAAACATCCTCTGCAATTGACTGAACTATAGCAGGATCAATACCATAAGGTTTTTCACCCATTAGTGCTTCACCACTAAGTTTTAAGAGAACTCTTTTGTAAGTCATTCAATAATTGTACTTTTAAGACCTTAGCAAGTAAATGCACCAAATTTATTTTTTGTTCAGATATTGCTTGCGTCTTTAAACATTTCTAAACCTGCCTAAAGAAAATTTAAATAATAATTTACTTCAACTAAAATTCAACACACTTTTGTGCTTTTATTCCTTGTTCTTTAAATGGATGTCTTATTAGTTTCATTTCTGTAACTAGATCAGCGTAATTGATAATTGAATCAGATGCTCCCCTTCCAGTTAAAACAATATGATTTTTTCTATTATTTAAGCTTTTTAAAAAAGTGATTATTTCTTCGGGTGCAAGATAACCAAGTTTTGTCGCAATATTAATTTCATCAAGAATGATAAGTTTATAAGATTCGTTTTGTATGTATTTTTTGGCTAGTTGCCAAGCCTCTTGAACTAATTTTTCATCTCTTATTCTGTCTTGTGTTTCCCAAGTAAATCCCTCTCCTAATGAATGCCAAGATATGTTTGAAGACAAGTTTTTAAGTGCTTTTTCTTCTCCAGTGGTCCAGCCTCCTTTGATAAATTGAATTATTGCTACTTTATAGCCATGCCCTATCGTCCTTAAAGCCATACCTAAAGATGCAGTTGTCTTGCCCTTGCCATTTCCTGTGAAAACAATCAATAATCCTTTTTTTGTTTTTCTAATTTGTAGTCTTTCGGCTTGAATATCTTTTCTTTGCTGCATTCTTTTTTTATATGAGCTCTCATCGCTTTCCGGTGATAATTTACCTCCCATTCCAAGTTTATTTGCTTGATTATCGAGGTTAAATATTTTCTCGGAAGATGAAGGTTTTTCTTGCATATGACCCTTATTTTTATTTAATTATTATAAATCTTTAAATATTTTTAACTCTTTTAACTTTTAAAAGTGCATTATTTACTGCCTGTTGTTGATCTCTTTTAGTAATCCAGTGGTGATAAGTTTGAGTATGTAAACTAACCGAATGTCCCATCATTCTGGCAGCCACAGTATCAGGTAAATCATAAAAAATTGTTCTAACTGCCCAAGCATGCCTTAGATCATAAGGTTTTATTTGTAAAGAGTAACGCTTAAACTGGTCTGTAATTTTTTTTCCAATATTCTGTAAGGTTGTAATTTTAAGGTCTCTATTAATATTTGGTAGAAGTTCTGGATTTTCACCAAGTTTTGATAATTCGAACTTTTCCACCCATTCAGGATGAAATGGCCAAACTTGATGTTCCCCAGTTTTAGTCGTAGGTAAAACTCTAATAATTTTGTCCCCAAAATTAGTAAGAGAACTTAAATCACAAAAAAATACTTCATGATTCCTTAATCCATATGTAGCCATCAGACCAAAAACAAATTTCCAAGACTTGTTTGGTATCGTCTCCCACAGTTTCTCTATTAATTCGTCTTTAGGTAGATCCCTAAATCCTGCTTTGTTCAGACCATATCCTCTAGAATTTAATTTCCAATCTTCTGGTAGTTTAATGTCCAAAAACTTAGCCAAAACACTTAAAGAAGTAGCGCATTGTTTCCTACTTCTGGTACCTTCCTTATAACTTTCAAGTGTTTTTTGAAATATTTTTTCTAAAGCTTCATTCTCATAGTCATTGTAAATATTTAGGATTCTTTTCATATATGGTTTGTAAGAACTTCTCCAAGTAGTTTTTCTAGTGCTGGTTCGAAAATCACTTTTATTTTCTTTAAAAAAAAATTCCTCAAATTGATTTAATCTTTTTGGGAATTCAAAACCATCTTTTATTTCCTTTTTATAAGGTTTGCCTATCCAATTAATCCAATCAAATTGATTCAATTCCAATTGCAAATTGATTAATTGTAATTTTTTTTTGGCCTCCTCTAATCCAGAAATATCAGCCTTTAAACCAAGAGATATTCTTTGAATTTTAAAGTTATTGTTATCTTCTTTGGAGGGTAGTGAACCACGAATATTTAATTTCTCTCCTCTTTTCTCAATTTTAAGCTTGCTGCCTTGAGTAGCAAATTTATCATTGACATTATTAATTTCCTGAATTACGTTCATTTACTTATATAATTGACCATATAATGACGTTTTTAATGTTGATTTTCAATCTCCATAAATTTTAAATGGATAAAATAGGCGTCTTACTAATGAATTTAGGAGGGCCTGAACGCATTACTGATGTAGGCCCATTCTTATACAATCTTTTTTCTGATCCAGAAATAATCAGGACCCCTTTCCCTGTTTTTCAAAAGCCTCTAGCTTGGTTAATTAGCACGCTTAGGAGTACTACTTCACAACAGGCCTACCTTTCCATAGGTGGAGGTTCACCTATCAGAAGGATAACTGAACAACAAGCAAGAGAATTACAATCTAAATTAAGGGACAAGGGGTTTAATGCCACTACCTACATCGCTATGAGGTATTGGCATCCTTTTACCGAATCAGCAATTGCTGATATGAAAGCAGATGGCATAGATCAAGTTGTTGTAATACCCTTGTATCCACATTTTTCGATAAGTACTAGTGGTTCGAGCTTTAGGGAATTAAAAAAATTGCGAGATTCTGATGATGAATTTAAGAAGGTTCCAATGAGATGTGTAAGGAGTTGGTTCAGTCAATCAGGTTATTTAAAGTCTATGGTCGAATTAATTTCTGAACAGATTTCACTTTGTGAATCACCTTCAAAAGCCCATATATTTTTCACTGCTCATGGAGTTCCTAAGAGTTACGTAGAGGAAGCTGGAGACCCTTACAAACAACAAATTGAAGATTGTTCTTTATTAATAATAAATGAGTTGGAAAAATGTTTAGGGCATAGTAACCCTCATACACTTTCTTATCAAAGTAGAGTTGGTCCTGTTGAATGGTTGAAGCCTTATACAGAAGAAGTGTTAGCTGATCTTGGAAGGTCAAATGTTAATGATCTGATTGTGGTCCCTATAAGTTTCGTTGGAGAGCATATCGAAACATTGCAAGAAATTGATATTGAATATAAAGAAATTGCTGAAAAGGCTGGTATTAAAAACTTTCGGAGAGTTAAGGCTCTAAATACTCATCCTACTTTTATTGAAGGACTTAGTGATCTAGTGATTTCCTGCTTGGAAGGGCCTCTAGTTAATATAGAGGAGGCTTCTCAGTTGCCTGAAAAAGTTAAACTTTATCCCCAAGAGAAGTGGCAATGGGGTTGGAATAATAGTTCAGAAGTGTGGAACGGAAGGGTTGCAATGATTATTTTTCTTGTGCTTTTTATTGAACTTATTTCAGGCTCTGGACCTCTACATAAATTAGGCATCTTATAAAGAAAAATTGATATTTATTTGAAAATTTTTAAATTTTTTAAAAGATTTTTTTGAATACATTTCTGACATTACATTTCTAAATGAGGCAAAAGTATTTAATTAAGTTTAATATTTATAGTAAATATTGAATTTCTTTAGTGACCCTTACTTCGAGATCCTTTTCAAAGGGTAGTTCAAAACATGAAAATCCAGTTTGGATAACTGGTGCAGATGCACTAATGGATTCTTTAAAAATTCATGGAGTAAAAGTTATATTTGGATATCCTGGGGGAGCCATACTACCAATATATGACGCTGTTCATAAGGCAGAACAAGATGGTTGGTTAAAGCACTATATGGTTAGGCATGAACAAGGTGGTTCACATGCGGCTGATGGATATGCAAGATCTACTGGTGAAGTAGGAGTATGTTTTGGAACCTCAGGCCCAGGTGCAACAAATTTGGTAACTGGAATTGCCACTGCGCAAATGGATTCAGTCCCCCTAGTTGTAGTTACAGGTCAAGTCCCAAGACCTGCTATAGGGACAGATGCTTTTCAAGAAACTGATATTTTTGGCATAACTCTTCCAATAGTGAAACATTCATGGGTAATAAGAGATCCTTCAGATATCGCGAAAGTAGTTTCTGAAGCTTTTTTTATAGCCTCATCTGGAAGACCTGGTCCTGTTTTAATTGATATACCCAAAGATGTAGGTCAGGAGTTTTTTAATTACCAAAGAGTTTTGCCTGGAGAGATT
>LULU01000791.1_pt1 | contig 11883 bp, 18 predicted proteins | sample 729521 | NCBI WGS metagenome assembly LULU01 (sample SAMN03860281, study PRJNA289734) | marine metagenome | biome: seawater column; feature: ocean; material: water; isolation source: Red Sea water column Station 108 - depth 50m | place: Saudi Arabia: Red Sea | collected 2011-10-15 | depth 50 m | reverse complement strand
GTTTCAGAGTCAATAGTAAATGACGAAACATTTTCCATAGCTCTTATACGTAATCTACGATTAAGGTCTGCTTCTGTAAGATCAATAAAGTCATCAATTTCTGACGTAAGATCATCTCTAGCAAGAAAGTTTGCTATTGCAGTTTTTAAATTTGTGTAACTATCTAATGCCATTATAATCTTTTATCTCCTGTTCTAAAGAACATAAACTCATTACTGTTTACCATTTCTCTAATAATCTTTTTCTGTTCCTCTTTGTGTACTTTATACCAATTAGAGTGTCCAAATCGTTCTTTTGTTTTAATTTTTAAAGCGATCAAAGGTATCTGAGCTATGCGTTGCATATCTCCTTTTTGTGTCACATTGTTTTGTGACCACTTGTTTTGTTCAAGAATATCTATGTGTATGTCTTGATTTTTGTCGTAAGGATTGTTCATACAACAACAACTGTACCAGTAACAGTAACAGTTGCTGCAAAAGTTATAGGACCTGCAAACACTGCACTAGTAATAATTTGATCTTTATTTATTTCAGAATCATGTTCATGTATTGTTTCACCTGCTGGTGCATCTCCAATATACTGAACTCCTCCTACTGATGATATTGTTGCCATGTTATCTCCTATGTACTGATTGAGTCAACCACTGATACCCACACATCAATACTGTCTGCTGTACCAGCTTGTCCTTTTAAAATATCTCCACTTTGTAAAACAAATTTAGCACCACCTTGTACCAGCTCTACTGAACTTGCTGGTGGTATAGATAAATCTTTTACAAGGTATCTTGTTGTAGAACCACCTTCAGAAACAAATATGCTTACTGTAACGGTAGTGGTTAAAATATTTGCTAGTCTTAAACCAACAACAGCATCATCACTGTTTGATGTGAAAATTGTGGTTGCAGAGTTTGTTATCTGCGCTCCATTTGATTCAAAGTCTTGTGCCATGTTTTCTCCTTATAATGCGATTGCCATTGCCACGGCCAGACCTTTGCTAGCTTTGGCATCTATTTGTGTTTGAATATCTGAAGTAACAGAGCCAAGATGTTGAAACTCTGCACTTGTTACTGAACCATCAGCTATCTTAGTAGCGTCTATAGCAGCAGACGCTTTGATATTTGCGTTTTCAATATTAGTAATACTGTTACCTGTACCATCAGCATCAATAGTTTTATTAGTTAGTGTGTCCGTAGAACTAGCGGTGATACCACCAATGTCTGATAAAACTTCAGCAGTAGACCTGCTTTCTAATCCGTTTGCAGTAAATCTAGCATACTCGTCATCTGCAACACTAGAACTATCTATTTTAACTGCGTTAGTATTGCTGATACCAAAAGTAAGTGCTGCCTGTCCACCAATATCACTAAGCACTTCACTAGCTGATCTACCTTCTATAGATGTACCTGCTACTCTTAGGAAATCATCATCAACCACACCGCTTGTAAAAATCGGTATGTTTGTGTTTGAGATACCAAAAGTTAATGCAGCCTGACCTCCTATGTCACTTAACACCTCAGAGGTGCTACGACTTTCAAGACCATTAGCTGTAAATCTTGCATATTCATCATCAGCAACTGAACTGCTATCTATCTTTACTGCGTTGGTGTTTGATATGCCAAATGTTAAACTGGCTTGTCCACCAATGTCAGACAATACTTCTGCCGTGCTTCTGCTCTCCAAACCGTTTGCTGTGAACCTTGCGTACTCATCATCAGCTACAGAGCTGCTGTCAATCTTTACAGCATTGGTATTACTTATACCAAATGTCAAAGCTGCTTGACCGCCTATGTCTGATAAAACCTCTGATGCAGAACGACCTTCAACACTTGTTCCTGCTATTCTTAAAAAGTCATCATCAGCTACACCAGATGTAAACTGAGGTACATTAGTGTTACTAATGCCAAATGTTAGTGACGCTTGTTTACCATCAAGCTGTGTTTGTATATCACTTGATACACCATCAAGTCTTTGAAACTCTGTATTTGATACTGATCCATCTCCTATTTTAGCAGCATCAATTGCTGTAGGTAAATTACCAGCAGATACGCTAACAACTAAATCAATAGTGCCATCACCATCTTCATACGTTGCAGTGATGTCTGTTTCTGTGTTACTGCTAAACATAGCACCAACAATATCTTGTATAGCTTCTGTACTTGAACCTGCATACGATTTTACATTAGCTGCTGTAATTTTTTTTGTTTGACCTGCATCAGTGTCTACTATCGCAAATACATCATCATCTGCTGGTGTAGACAATGCTGTCAAATCACTAATCTTGCTATCTGCCATTTCTTGTTTTCCTTAATTGTTCTTTTGCTTTTTTTGCAATACTTACTACCTGACTTTTACCCATAACTTTTGCTCTTTGCTCCATTACGGTTAATATCTGTATTTTTCTTGCAAATGGTTTTTTTATATTTTTAACTTTTCTAACTGTAGCCCTAGCATCTGCTGGTGTTGCAAATTTAATTCTTACAGTATCTTTGGGGTTTTCATCAGTGTAAAGTCTACGACTGCTTCCCTTTGGTTTTTTTCCTGTTCCTACTTTGGGGTCTTTTGCCATTTTCTTTCTTTTTCAAAAAATCTACGAGTTCTTTAAAAGTCATTTACCTTGACCTCTGTACCTTTTAAAGTTTCTACGTTTGTGTTTGTTCTTAGGTCTTGATCTTATGCTTTGTCCAATAGATGTTCTTTTCTTTGGTCCAGCTTCATGTTCTACGTAACTTTTTGCTTTACGTGCCATTAGTTAGGTATTGGTCTGCCACTAAACACAGTGCCGACTGCTTGTTCTAGTTTTATATTGTCTCCTGCCTGTATGAGCAAGTACGTACCGTCTTCTAATTTTAAATTATCATTTGGTGTATCAGTACGTCTATCTCTATATCTATCTTGTCCTCTATGTGAAAATCTTGTTGCAATGGTCATTGTGTTAATTCAGATACCCTTGCAGTTCCGTCTGTTGATCCCACTCTTAACACAGCTACTTTTGTAGCAGGTGCAACTCTAAAATATTCTGGTGTAAACGCAGGCACAATTAAACTTGATGACGTTGCAGTAGGTGAAGTTGCGTTCATTTCTACATAAGCATCAACAGTTGTAACGATTCTTATTTCTCTTGTTTGTGAATCAAATGCGTTAGAGGTTGCAGCAGACGAACTGCCAACAGCCACTGTTTGAGTTGATCCAACTTTAAATGTAGTAGGTGCTTTATAATCAGTCATAATTACTCCGATAGTTCTGAAATAAATAATGAACCATTACCAGAGTTTCTTATTACAGATATAATGTTACCTGGTGCTACTTTAAAATATTCAAAATCTTTTGCAGCCAAAGGTGTTGAAGATGCTGTTGCAGTCACAGCAGGTTTGCTAATTGTAATATGACAATCAGTAGTGGCATATAATCTTACATACCTAACCTGATCTGAAATTGCAGAACTGTTTGCAGCACTAGCTGTGTAGTCTACCTTCTGTACGGTTCCTGTTAATTTATAATACATAATGTTCCTTAGAATGATTCTAAAGAGGGAGCCGAAGCTCCCTCACTTAGATTATTGGTTTACGTCTAAAAGAATGCCGTGTGCGGCTTCGTTTCTGACTTCAAGTGTGTACTCTGCTAAGAGTTGTTTCTTCTCAGAATCACCAGTTTTTGCTAGATCCTGAACTTGGAAATCTCTTAGGTAAGCAGTTGCCATCATATCTCTTTGGATAAGGAAAGCATTACTCTCACTTGTTACTGCCATTACTCTGTTTGGTACGACCTGTAGGTCACCGAAATCGGATGAGTAAACATCAATAGCTGCATACTCTACTCTGTTTTCAGCTTGACCAAACCTTGTTGTGTTGGCGTTAAACCCAGATACAGTTTGTTTGATACTCGGTGGTACAACAAGCATATCCATTTCTCCACCTGACTCATAAACCTCTTTGATAACAGTCTTTAGGATTGTCTCAGTAAGGTCTCTGTCAGTACCAGAGTTGGGTAAGTCTGTTCCAGAACCAGTAGAAAGTGAACCACCAGTACCTGCATCACCGTTAGTAGCAATCCATGTAGGAATAGATCCTAATGCTCTAGCAGCAGTTGCAGAACCGACAGCTTGTACTTGACCTTTGATAAGGACAAATTCCATGTCTTTCTTTAATTCTTTCGACTTCTTAGCGACTTGATAGGCCATTTCGTCAGCTCTACCAGCAGCATCAACAGCACCTTGTGTACCTGACACAGCGATTACTTTGTCAGATATTTGTGTGAAGTTAAATGCTCTAGTCGTTGCAGTCATAGCATCAATAGTTGCATCGTCACCTTCGATAACTGAGTTAGCAGCAGGTGTTGCAAGTGCATCTAATTGCCATTCGTGCTTTGTTGACAAGTCCTCTCGAATACCAGTAGTATCATACGTGTCGTACAAGTTAGTTGGTTGTGCCATTTGGCTCCTCCTTTAAGTTATACGAGACTTCGGAAGATTTTAGCTGCATCAGCAACTTTTCCTGTCTTCTTCAGTCTTGAGAGTTGTTGACGTTTAGCATCTGCCGCTTGTTGACCTTTAGATTTTGATACACCGCCTTTTACAACTTTTGGAGCATTGACCGCTTTCTTTTTAATTTGTGGTTTAGCTTTTTGCAAGTTACGATATGACATCGCATCTCTAACTAACATCACGTACCTGTGGTCATAAACAGAATCAATTTCCTGTGCGTTAAAACCTTGAGAGGATAAATAATCTCTCATTTGTTTTTGAAATTGAGGACCTTTCTCAGGATGACTCAATTCAGGAACTTTTATATTAAGTTGTTTACGTTGCTCATCTAAGTACTTGTTAAACTCTTCCATTTGTAATTGTTGAGTTTGTTGCTGCACTTGTTGTAACTGTTCGTTTTTCTTTCGCATTCTATGCTCAAGTCTGGCAGCTTCAACAGGGTCTTCCTCATAAAGTTTTTCAAAGTCAACCTGTGCGTACTCTTGTTGTAATTGTGCTTGTGCAGCTTGATTTAATTGGTCTAGCTGTGCAAGTTTAGCTTCTACGTCTTTTTTTGATCTTTCGACAAAATCACTAGATTGTGCTTTTTCAGCAGCTAGTTCTTGTGTCTTTCTTGTGTAATCTGCGTTCCGTTGATACCCTTGAATTAACTCATCTTGGGTCACCTCATATGCTGTACCATCTATGGTTACAGTGTAAACAGGCTCCTCAGAGTTTTCTTGTATATCTTCCGACTCAGATAGTTCGCTTTGTTCCTCTTCTGTTTTCATGTAAGGAACATCGCTTGGATTTACAGTTTCTTCACTAGAAGTTTCTACTTCTGTTTCTTCTGTTTCTTGTTCTGTAGGTTCAGCTTCTGCTGTCTCTACAGGTGTAACCTCTTCAGATGTCTCTCCAGTCATCGATTACGTTCGTTGGTTGGCGATCTGCCATACCGACCTCCTTTTAAATGTTACACTCCCAGATGGGTTGGTGTATTCGATTTAAGCCGAATTCTTTTTAAGCTGATTTAATTGTGTGGCTGCAAGTTTACCAGTCTCCATGACGGTACGTAGATTGTTTTCTACCCTATCAGTAATATGATAGGCTTGCCATAATACTTTACGAGCTTCATCCTCATTGTGTTTGGTGTTGAGGAGAGCTTGTTGAAACTCATTCCTCAAAGTCTCAAATGACTCTTTTATTAGAGGTTCTTCAAGCAACAGTTTTGCTTTTTCACCTCTTGATACTTCACTCGTTAGTTTGGTCTTGTCCATTTACTACACTTTGTATGATTTCTCTTGTTTGGTCAACTTGTTTATCAACAGCTTTTTGCGCTGTTTCTCTAAGTTTTCCTTGTTGAACTAAATCTTCTTTTGCAAGTATAGCGTCTCTTCTTATTGCAGCTTCGTTAATTTTAGTGCCGTATTGTAGTTCAAGTTCTTTAATACGTGTCTCAAATTTTAATATCATTTCTTGATAGCTTTTTTCTAGTTCTTTAATTTTTATTTCGCTATCTATTTGTTTACGTAAATTCTCACCTTGCACCTGCATCTGAGATACTTTTTCAAACTCAGTAGGTTGTGGTGGTTGTGGTGGAGGCATTTGTTGCATACCCACATCTGGATCTGTAAAGAACAATCCAGTATTTTTTAAACCAGCATTCTCAACTATTTTAGAAAGTGTGTTGTAAATGTTTCTTAAATTTACCATAGGACCAGCAGGTGTACCCTGTAGCTCCAATGCTTTTAGTTGTGTTTGTAAAATGTTATTAAGTATTGCAAGTTGTTGATCTCTTGATCCTGTGCCTAATCCTACGTTGATTGTAACATTACATCTGTTACGCCATTCCATAGGTCTGAATGGTACAAACTTATTTCTAATTTTAATTATTCTTTCTTTATCTTGGTGTTTGACAACAAGTTCAAATATTTTGTGGAACATATCTTTGACACCTGTCTCTGCAAATATACGTGCTATCAACTCAACTCTCATTTGTGCTTGTGTCAAAATTACATTAACACCAGTAGCTGTTTTGTTTAGTGAGTCAGCATCCATACCTTGTGAGTATCTTGTGATACCTGTGCGTTGTTCTCTTACAGTGTCAAGGTATTCAAGCAATGGAAAGGCTTGTTGATTTATTGTTTGTGTTTGCATTGGCATCATAACCTGACCAGGTGCGCCTTTTGTTCTAACAACGCCACCAGGCCTGTTAGTTAAAAGATCATCAAGGTTTACTTGACCATCCATAACTGCAACTCTATTGTTGTTTGTTAGATACATATTATCTAAAATTTGTCTCATTACAGTAGATTTTATTAACTGTAAATCTTCAGTCATTTCTGAAACTGATCTACCAAAAAATCTGTGTGGAACCATGATAGGTGTTACAGATACAAATGGTATGCTGTCACACAAAACATCATCAAGTATTACATAACCACCAATACCTGCCATTGTTATCTTTCTTAGTTTGGCAATACCATCACCTTCTTCATCTATCTTTGCATAACACTCAAAGACTGTAATCTCATCCGTTGACCCTTCACCTGCATTACTCTCATAGTCGTAATCAAGATTTCTATAACGTGTAATTTTTTCCTCGTTATATTTATCAGCAGTATCAGTTGGTAACCTATCAATTATATCTGCGTCAAAACCAGCTTCAATTAATTGTGTTCTAGTTTGAGTTGTTCTATGTGCAACGAAATTTGCATCCTCAATACTCTTAGCTCTTCTTTCAATTAAAAATTCTTCAGGTGGTATAGTTTCTATTTTTACTTTACCATACTCTTCTGTTCTTGTGATCACTACGTCATGTAAATTAGCGACTGGCGCAGCGTCTATTTGCTCTATGACTAAAGGATCTTGAGTTTGTTCTTTTAACTTTTCTTTTTGCTCTTCAGCAAACTCATCCATGTATTCAGTATGTTCTTTTACTTCAACGCCAGGTTCATCAAGTAACATTGTATATTCATCGTCACTTAATTTTTCGTAAGTCTCTTGTTCTTGTTTTGTTGATGTATCCCAATATATTTTAGCAATACCGTTTTTTTGTATTAGTGCGTCTTTAAATAAAGTGTATAAAGAAACAAAACCTTCATTGTCTTTGTTGAAAACATAATTTAAATAATCAGTTGCTTGCTTTGCAACTTCTTCATCCTCTGCTGTTACTGGATCACATCTTACAACATCATCACTAGCTGCAAATGTTCTTAGCAGTGTCGGTAAAATACTCTCAACAACATCACTTACATCTGTTGAAACAACTTGTGATCTACCTTCTTGTTCGTTTCCAAATGGTTCACCAAAATAATATTCAAGTGATTTTTGTCTTTGCGTTGTTATATCCGAACCAATGTAACCAAGTGATGCGTAAATTTCTGACTGCAATACCGCAGCTACTTCTGGTTCTGTTAAAGGTTTTCCTTTTGCCATTATACTATATACCTTGTATCAATATTTATTTCTGTTGTCCACTGACTTGCCGTACCAGGATCTATCGCACATCCATATCGGAATGCGTCAGCTCCGTGTGAAGACCAATCATGTAACGGTTTATTTTTAAATGTTTGCATCCTGTCATCAAATTCTTTACGGTATTGGCGCAAACATTCAATACCTGCTTTACATTTATTTCTATCAAACCAACAATCATCAAGTGTATTTCTTACAGACTCGATACCATGTTGGACTTCTAGTTTAGGACAAATATCAAAATTAATTCCAAGTTCTCTTGCAACTTCTAATCTTGATTTACCTGTTCCAAGTTCACGTGCCACAATATCATGTGGTGCTACGTGTCTTCCATAATTATACGCTTTATCTTCTAAAACATTTGCGTAATGTGCAAGTGCTTCACCAGATGTTTCGTAATAATCTATCAAATGTATTTCGTTACCTATTCTCTGAGCAAACCATATAGCGGTTGAATCACCGATACCTAAATCCCACCAAGTTTCTACATCGCTATTTTTATCGTATTCAACATCCGTTATACGGTTTTCTTTCTCAGCTTTCTGTATCTGCTTACCGTAATAAGATCCAGATACAGCAGCTTGGAAACTACATTCAAACTCTTGTTCGTATTGATCTTCAGGCATTGTAAGTTTTGCTTCATCCAACTCATCGTCTGGTATAACTTGAGTTTCCGAAGCTCTGTACAATACCGCTTTCCAATCTCCGCCTCTTCTTCTCGCTAAATCGTAAACATCCCAGAACTGATTGTGGCCCATAGGTGTTCCTATAAATATTACATAACCTAGTTTATCTGCAATTGCTGGTCTTACAATCTCTGTCCATGTACGGGGTGACATGAGAGCAAATTCATCAAGACACACTCCATCAAAGCCAAGGCCTCGAAGTGAGTCTGGGTTATCTGCGCCAAAGATCTGTATTCTAGAACCATTCCAAAGATCAATCTTTAGTTCAGTTTCATGTTTGCTACCACCGAGTCTCATTAAAGGCTCTGTGTATTCTTTTAAATAGTCGTAAGCGACTGCCTTACCTTGTCTGTAAGTCGGTGCTATGTATGCAAGCCGTGCATTTGGTTTTTCACAAGCTGTGATAATCAAATGATTAACGGCAAAAACTGTTTTACCGAACCTACGGTGACAACAAATAACATTAAATCTTTTTAGACTGTTATGTAATTCTTGTTGCAATGGCCGTGGTTCATACGGTATTTCAATATCCATTATTTAAGAATTCTGTTTATATAATCTCTAGTTTCTTTTGGTAACTTTTCAAACTTTGATCCCTGTTTTATCCAAGCATCTGTTTTTCCTGGACCCATGTTAAAAGCAGCTAACGCAGTTATTACATCGTTATCATATCTATTAAGCATTGCGTTGAAATAATCAGTTCCAAATCTTACATTTTCAACTGGGTCAAAAGGATCTTTTAAAGGTTTAACACCAAAACCTGGATTTTGTGCTGTATCATCCATGATTTGCATCAACCCTTTGGCTCCTGTTCTTTCATTAACCGCATTAGGGTTACCAGAACTTTCTGCCATGATTATTTTTTGGATTAAAGTGTCATCACTGCCTTTTGGATCTGTGGAATCTAACAGGCCTTTAAATTCACCAGGAAGATTTGCTGAAATAAAATTGTTTATATCAGATAGTAAACCCCTGATTACTGTAGCACCATCAGTTACTGCCACTTTTTTTTCTCCAACCGATTGTGACGGCAACAGGCTTATCAGCATCACCAGTAACAGTATTGCTAACAGATGATAACCTTGAGTGAACAAATGGCGCAGCTCTCTCAGCAGCCCACATTTTTCTCTCAGGGCTTGAGCCGTTGTGGTTAAGAACCTTAAGCATATACTCAAGAGGTGAAACCTCATCTTTACCCAATGCTTTTTCGAGACGTTCTCGTTTCGTTCCGTTTTTAGTTCCTCTTGGCCTACCAGCACCTTTTCTTTTACCGCCATGTTTCATACTTTAGTTCCTGTTCCAAATAATTTTTTCATTGTTGCAGCAATGGATGTGCCTTGGTATTTAGGTACAACCTCTTAGGTTGTGATTTTTTTATGGAGAGATTTGGGTCTCCATATCGTATTAGTTTTACCTGTTTGCCTTTCTTTGCAAGTACAGCGAACTTTTTAGATTTACCAGGTGTCCTTTTAGGTTTGTTGTAACCTGAAAATCTTTCTCCTCTATATGTGATCGCCATAATGACAGATAATTCCTTTGATTTTTGTATTTCACATACCCAAAAAAATTGTTATATCAAAGTTATTATGATGTATTCTTCAAATTTATTAGGTTGTGCTTTAGTTGTGTACTTGTTTGTCGTTTTATTTAATCAAATGATCTGATTAAACCATAAACTTTCGTTTTTCTGTTTGCATTTTCTTCGGATTACGCAACTTTTTAAAGTCAGCAGCAGTAATTTTATCTCTTGGCTCGGCAACACGAGCTATTTTCATTTGTTTTTTACTAAGTTTTCTTGCCATTTCGTTTTTTCCTCGCAAATGTTGCGACATTAGTTGGTTTACCGCCTACTCCTTGTGCCTTTGATCGCTTTCTAGACACAGCAGAACGTATTTGAGCCTTTGTCATGCTCTTTGCCTTTGATCTTGGCACGCATTTAGGGTATTTTCTCTTTGAACCCTTGGCTGATTTACGGCCACATGGTTGAAATCGGCCCTTTTTCTTAGGTGCGCCTATATCAACCCAGTCTCCCTTTGGTCCTTTTCCAAACCATGCTGTTAATCCGCCTGTAGGTTTGGCCATTACGCAGTCCTATACTTACCACCACGTTTCTTGTAAGTTCTCACAAGCCATGCGTTGGCATAAGCTGAAGGATAAACCTTAAACTTTCGTTTTGCTTCCGACTTGACACGTGAGTACAAGGCTTTGTTAGTGGGTATAGCTTTCTTTTTGGCCATTACTTATTCTTTTGTTTTTTCTTTTTCTTCATCATTTTCTTTTTTGAACGCTTTTTCATTCCTCTTGCCATATAGCCTCCTGTATGATTGTCTAAGTTTTACGGTGTCAGTATAATATTCCTGACTCCAATTGTTATAATATCCAATACTTTCTAGATGAGCTGATGCTTCTTCTAGTTCTTTGAATGGCTGGATAAGTACCATAAAGAATTCGTTGTCTGGCTCCCAATCACCCTCCATGAACTCTTCCTGTTCATCTTCAGGGTACGATGCCATCAGATATGTGTTTAAAGGCACGTAAACGTGGTTTAAAGCACAAACATAGTCGTTAAGGGTATCTGGTGTTATTTTCATATCAGAACACGCCAGAATGATAAGTTTTAATTCTTGTTCAAATAAAACCCCTGCTTCGTCACAAACCTGTTCGAGAAAGTCATCGCACTTATCAACGATTACTATTTTGACCTGTTTGTTTAATCTGGCCTGCTTTGCGTATGGACAGATCGGAAATTTATCCCCTTTTTTCTCTACATGGTCTATGGCCCATGATATAATATCTTCTTCAATTGTTCGCATGAGGAAACATATTGAGGTTTCCAGCAACAGTGCGTCTTTCTCCCTTACCCTCAAATGGGTACACGCAATGCTGACACCAAGACGGAAACATATACAGTTTTCCAACTTCAGGTTTTACAGTCTTAGAAAAGGGTGGTCTAAGCTCTTCTAAACCCCTTATCCCTGTCTGACCGAAGTGGAATTGTAAATATCCATCCGCTACTCCGCTTGAGTTATATAAAGCTGATGCCTTATATTCCTCGCCATCGGCTATTTGTTTAGGTATCTTTGTCCACGTGGTAAAGGATATACCCATTATTGTATCAACCCCATGATCATGCACTGGGTTGTAATCCCTCTCGTATGAGTGTACTGACCATAAGCTGTGAACTCCTGGTAGTCTTTTTAAGGGTTTTACCCCTATCATCTTTGAGAATTGTTCTAAATACGACTGAGACATATTCGCAACA
>LULU01000256.1_pt1 | contig 11921 bp, 8 predicted proteins | sample 729521 | NCBI WGS metagenome assembly LULU01 (sample SAMN03860281, study PRJNA289734) | marine metagenome | biome: seawater column; feature: ocean; material: water; isolation source: Red Sea water column Station 108 - depth 50m | place: Saudi Arabia: Red Sea | collected 2011-10-15 | depth 50 m | reverse complement strand
CTTTTATAGTTCCATTAACAGTTTGTGTTGGTGTTGCTTTTGCATTACCAGTTGCAAATCTTGAATATGATTCAATCATTTGTACGTATTTTTGATCCATTGCTTCTGATACTGATGCATAAGTATATTTTTTTTCTGGTGCGTCTGGATCTTTAAATGCATTTGGGGTCGGGTATGATGCTACTCCTGAACTTTGACTAATTTCATCAATATCTTCATTAAATATATAATCAGACAACGCCATTCTAATAGTACCTCTTAACATACCATCATCTTTAATACTTGGAAATCGTTTCGCAATAGCTTTAGCAACTGCATCTACTCTTTTATCTTGTAAATCTGAAATATTATCTTCTGTTACAACTTCTTCATCTACGTCTTCTTGTTTTGTATTACAATGTGCTTCATCTATATCATCTTCTTTAACTACTAATTTCACATCTTTACCTTTAGCATCTAAATCCATAGCTATTTTTTCGTCGTCAGTTGTTATCATTTCATTAGACTTTTGTTTTGCCATTGCAGCTTTAATAGCTTGATCTTTTGCCATTAAATAATCAGCAGAATCTACATCTCCATCACCATCACGATCTAATTCCTTTTCTTGCAATTCTTGAAATTTTGATTCTATTTCTTTTAAAAATGATCTCATTTATTTACCTCTTTTAACTCTTTTATCAAATCAAAATATCTTAATAATGTTAAAATATGTGATTCTTTGATGTTGTTTATAGTTTCAACGTTACAAAGCATTTCAGATAATCTTTCAACTTTTATTTTTGTTACTTTGTCAGTAATCAATGATTTTTGTTCAGATAATTGACTTTTAATTGTTGGTATTACTGTACTAAAATATTCTTTCATTGATGCAGTATCATTAACGTGTGTAATATATTTGTTTAAAAGATCTTTTTGGGATTCATTTAATACTGAATATTTCTCGTTGAATTTATCTACTAATAATTTATAACTTAATAATCTTAAATCTTTGTTTTGATTTTTATATGAATCAATTAAATTGTCAATTTTCGGAGTTGCAGTTTCTTCATGTAATATATGTTCAACAAGTACTTGTTTACAATCCATTAATTGTTTAGGATTATCTGCTTCTGCGTATTCCATTATTTTATATATAGAAGCCAATTCTTTATAATTATTAATTCTAATTTTTGAAATTTTTGTGAAATTAAAACTTTCTGATATTTCTTTTACTAAATTATAGCGTTGTCGTTTTAATAATCCTTTATTTAGTTTATTATGTGCATTCTTGCATGCACGAATAAATTCTAAAACTTGAGCTTCTGATTTAAATGTTTCTTTAATTAATGAATTATATAATTGTAACTCTTTTGATAATTCTGTATTTTTTCCGAAATATTTTTTGATAATATCAATTGTTATAGATTTATCAGATGTTAGCGATTCAGATGTTAATTTTCTAACTAGCATCTCAAAAAGAATTGCTGTATTTTTATATTTTGAATGTTTAAGATTTTTCATTTCTACACACGATTTCTTTCATATAAATATCAGTTTATTTATAAAATATTATTTTCATCTAACATTGACTTATTATCTGTAGATGTTTTTGGATTTTCATTTAATATTTTTGAGGTTTTATTTTTAATTTTTTTAAGTATATCAGAGTGTTCAGTTGCAACAGTTACATGTCGTCCTCTGTCTCTAGGATCTGGTTGAAATGTGGTAGATGTTGCTTGTTTAATTGTTTTTGCACCTGTCGGATCCCAGCCCATTTGATTTTTATGTTGCCCATATTTAATGCCTTCTGGTGGTCTCCCGCCTTTATCTTTTTCTTCAACATCATCTGTGCTCATGTGCATTGATGCTAAATCATGCGGCGTACCATATGATGTTCCTGTTATAGTAGGATCATTACCCTCTTGTTCAATTTGATTTTGTCTGAATCTTAATTTTAAATCTTCTACAACATTGTTACGTTCTTCTAACCATTCATCCTCAGACATATTAAATATGTATTCATATATGTATTTATCAGAAACTAATTTTGAATCTTTCATTGCAACAGCAAGTTGAATTTTTTCATTCATTAAAGCAACTTTTTGTTGGTCATAAATTATAGATGGAGCTGTTAATTCTAATTCAAAACCAATTAAATCTTCTCCTTCATACCCCTGTGCATATAAATGAACTATAGCAATTTTAGCTAATTCAGAAACAACAATTTTTTGTATACGTTCAATTGTTCTAGCAAAACGTATATCCATTGATGCTAACGTTGTTTTTCCTTCAACACCTTCGTCATATCCTAAAAATGGTTTGGGTATCTTTAAAGCTGCCATCATTTTGTTTTTCACATAATCAATATCTTCAATTCCAGTAAAGGTCATTCCTGGTAATGTATCAATTTGTGTTTGACTATTACCTCCACGAACTGGTAAGTAATAATCTTCAAGCATATTATTTAAATTAAATTTTAAGTTATAATTTCCTGTATTTTTATCTACATATGGAACTTTTTTCATTTTATTAATAATATTTTCCATAAATGAATCAACTTCATTTGGTGGAATATTACCAATATCAATTTTGAAAATACGTTTTTCTGGAGCTCTCATTATACGATGTATAAGCATTGCATCTTCTAACATCATTAGTTTTTGAAATTCCTGTCTCGCTCCTTCTAACATTGATCTACCATATGGAAGAAAGTTAGAATCAGATAACATTCTAAAATGGGCTATTTCAAACACATCATATGACATTTGTTCTGTAGATGAATGTCTAAATTTAATATCATATTCTCCATCAGTTGGATTAAACTCCTCCATTCTTTCAATTTCATATACTGATAATGGTCTTGCACTTATAATTCCTAATCCTTCAGATATATCTAATTTGAGAAAAAAGTCTCCATATTTAGCTACATTTCTAATCCATGGCCACATATTAAAGTCAATATTCAATACATCATAAAATAAATTATGAAGTATTTTTTGTATATGAGTTTTATTTGTTTTAATTGATAATATATCTCCAAACTGATCTGCTAATGTGGATTCATCAGAATATATATCTAATGCAGCAGAAATAATAGGATCCTTATCCATCATTTCATAATCAGTATATAATTGCATTCTATTTTGTTGGGAATAGTAATTTGAATCATATCCTCCATATCCAGATCCATACCCGCCATATCCAGTTCTACTACTACCATGTAATCTAGAATATCGATCTGTTAATTTACTTTGAGATAGATTTCCTATGGACTGTAGTCTGTTTGTATCTACTACACGAAGTTTTTCTTTTCCATATTTTCGTACAACAACATTTGTAGCGAATAAATTACGTAAACGTTTTCTTAATGAAGCCATAATTGTATCTTTAATTTATTATAAATATAACTAACTACAGAAGCCAGGTTAAATTTTCATTATCACGCCCATTACTCCAGTCCCATGAATTTTCTGCGCTTTTATCTTTATTTGTATAAATTGTTGTATCTGTTTTTTGAAATCTAGATAATGCTCTTTTATTTAATTCAATACCTTGTTGTCTCAATTTCAAACTTGTATCTCTCAACCACAATGCAATTGCAAAACTCATTACTAAATCATCATTGTATCCAACTTGTGCTTGTGGCTTACTATTTAACCAAACAAATACAAATAATTCTTGTATTAATCTTTTAGAACGAATGATTGGACTTTTTTCACGCATATACATTTCTAATGCTGAAATCATTAATGGTCTTGTTCTTGACGTTGTAGAAACGCCTGGAACCATTTGTGATTTATCTTTCTGATCATAGCCTTTTCTTAATTGTATATCTAGATCTACATATCCATCATCTTTATATGTATAAAACAGATTTTCATAACTTCTATCTAGTGCTGGTTGTATTGCTGCCCAACCTATATTTGCATTTTCAATTGCTAATAATGCATTATTCCATTCTGTTGATACAGAAACTAACATATTACCAAATTCTTTAGGCGGGATCTTTCCTTTATATTCAGCAACTTGTTTTATATCTTGTACATCAATTACATGAAATGCTGACCAGTCAGCTCCATCTCCACGTGCGACGTCAGCTACTACTATATAATCTTTTGAGTAATCTGGATATTCCCATATCCAATATCCATTATCATAACCTCTTTTTTCTATTGGATCAATACATTTTGATTCATATTCTTGAAGTATTAATCCATCTACGACTGTATGACCAGATGATATAAAATCACAATCACATTCTTGAGCTGCTCCTCTTTCTCCTAATAATCTGGTTTGTTCATCTCTCCAAGAATTATCTCTATCAGGATGTAGATCCCATTTCAATTTAATTGTATTGAATCCATTAATATCTCCTTCAGCATCAACCCATGTTTGATGAAACCAATTACCAATACCATTTGGAGTTGATAAAACAATTGCTCCTCCTCCAGTAGATAATGTAGCTTGCGAAGCTATCCATATTTCTTCAATATTTCTAATGAATGCAGCTTCATCAACAATTAATAATGACAATGCTTCTGATCGAGCTCCTGTAGATGCACTTGATATTGCTTTAATTTCTGATCCATTTGCAAATTTTAATGATAATTTATTATTAGTTGTTATATTTGTTTTCAACCAACTAGGTAAATTTTCATTCATTGTTTGAACTTTTGAAACTAAATTTTTAGCAACATCCTGTGTGGTTGCAATTACTAATACATTAAAATCTTCATTGAATAACATGGACCACAAAGCATAGCCAGCACATAAGGTTGATATACCTAATTGTCTTGATTTTAGAATTACATTATATCGATTATCACGTAACTGAGTTAGTGTGTCTTCTTGAAAATCGAATAAATTAAATTTTATTTTTCCTTCTATTGGATGTTGAATATAACAATACTGACGCATAAAATAATTTGGATCATTTACGCATTTCTTGTATTGTTCACGTATAATTGATTTTATATCTTTTTCAGACGACATTATTGAACTACTTCAACTATTAGCTTCCCTGTTAATAATGTGGTTGTTATTCCAAACCCAAACCATATAATTTTATGGTCATACCACTTAGGTTTTAATTGTTTTTCACGTTCTATATATAGATCAATAGTTTCATTCAACAGTTTTACTTGATCATTTCTATATTTTATTTCTAAAGAATCTAGTATAATATAGTTTTCTAATTCTAATATTAAATTTTCCTGTTTTGAAATAATTTCATTATTAACAGAATCTATATAATATAACGAGTCTAATGTATTTGAAATATCTATTATTTCATCACTAGTAAAACATGTATCAGGACTTTGCGAAAAAACACTTAAAGGCCATAAAAATATTATAATAAAAAATTTTTTCATTTCCTAGTCTTACGTTTAATATTTTTTCTAGCTGCAGATACTTCTTTGGATTTAGATGTTGTTTTTGTTGATTTTTTAGTATCTTTTACTGCAGTAGTTCTTTTAACTTTTGAGTTTTTTGTCTTCTGTATTTCCTCTTTGGCTTCAATTATTTTTTTTCTTGAATCTGTTTTTTGTCGTTTAACTTCTTGAATTTTACCATCCAATTTTATAGTTTTAACTTTTTTATTTTCAATTTTTTTATCTAATCTATCAACTTGCTTTTTACTATGTTTTTTTGAAAGAAGAAATATAATTCCAAATATAGATACAAAAGCGCCAATAATTATTTTATAATATTTTTTTATTTTATCCATCATTTTTTTTATTTATATTTTTAAGAAAATTTTCTTTAAACGTTTCAAAGTTTTTTTGAACTGTATTTTCAAATTCTTCTGGAGTCATTTTTGCTTCCCATGTTTCTAATAATCCATCTGCATTTTGTACATGACTAGTTGATTGAGTATACAGTTGTTTTAATAGTTCTACATCTTGCTCTGCAGACTTCAACCATGCTTTAGCATTTTCCATGATTTTGTTTTGTTCGTATTCTTTGTATTTTCCTTGCTTTTTTAATTCATGTTCCATTTCAATAACGCAATCATAACACATTCCATGTATAGTTCTCATTTTTTTATCTAAATGATTTGGAGATGTACATGTGCATGTTTCCTTAGGACAATTTGGATATGAATTTAAATATTCTCGAACTTCAGCTGCAACTGAATTTTTTGGCTTCTTAACACGAAATCCATTTTTTTGTTCAATAGTATAAATAGTATTGCCTATTTTTTCTTCCCATATTTCTCCAATTTCACGTTTTTTATTTTTTTCAGATTTTTGTTTTGCGTCTGAAAACCCGGTGGTTTTTTTGGTTTGAAATTTGTGGGTACCGTCAAGCATTTGCTTGATAGCTTTAATGTTTTGTAACTTATTGCTCATATGTTAGATTTATTTATAGCTTTCTTATAGCTCTTTCTAATGATCGTTTCAATATTCCTAATTTTCCAATCTTTCTTTCTCTTTTATCGCCACTCGTTAATCGAGCTACAACATCCATAATTGTTTTAAATTGTTGTTGAATATTTGGCTGCTGATTTAAAGCTTGCATGAAATTTTCAATTCTAGGATCTCCTGATGATTCTGGTTCTTGTTTTTCTTGATCTTGTTCTTCTTCATCTTCTTCTCCATCCTCTGAACTAGCTTCATCGTCTTGATCTTGATCTGCAGGAGCTGGTGTTGCGGCTGGAGCAGAAGTGGGAGCAGGTGTATCTACTGGTTCTTCTTTTGGCTCCTCAGTTGGTTCCTCAGTTGGTTCCTCAGTTGGCTCCTCAGTTGGTTCCTCAGTTGGTTCTTCAGTTGGCTCCTCAGTTGGTTCTTCAGTGTTGTCTGTAGAATCGTCTTTTGGATTATTAACTTGTTCTTGTTCTATTAAAAATTCTGTAACTTTTCTTTTAACAATTTCTCGAACTAATTTTTCTTTTTGTTCTTTTGTTAATTTTTTTATTTGAGACATATATCCTCCATCTTTCTTAGACATAGTGTCAACTAATTCTTCTGCATCTTCTTGTTGATTCTTAACTAATGTTTTTAAAGCGTGTGCTGGCATTTTTGGATCGCCATCTTGTAATTCTTTTGTTACATAAATTCTATCAGAATCTTTAACCTTTGGTACCATATTGTCTGCGTCATCAATAACTGGTTTATCATCTTTTCTTGGAACTTCTGGTAATGGTTCACCGGATGCATTGGGTACCATTCCTTCAACTTCTTTATCTACGGTATAATCTTTTAAATCTTTTCTAGCCGAATGTTTTTCATTTTTTGGCTGTTTATATTTTTTATTCATAGCAAATTACCTGTTTATTTTTTATATAAATATTATCTAGAATACTTTAATGTTCCTAATATTTGATTGATGGGAGCATATGCACCTGTTAATTTATATGTATTACCTCCATATACGAATACAATACCTTCAACTGGTACTATTTTACTGAATCCTCCTAATTGTTTAATCTTATTTAATTGAGTTTTTAATAATTCCATTTTTGATATATCATTAGTTGATCTCAATTCTCGTATAACTTTTGCAATATCTTTTCTAATATCTTGAACTACTTTAGCAGGATTTGCTGCTAAAAAGTTAGATACATTTTTCATTATTTCAGCACCTAATTTTAAAAATATAGATTCAAATGGTTCTACATTTTGTTTTTGATATTGTTTAAAGTCTTTTTTATCAAAGGCTCGCATCCATTCTACAAATTCTTCGTTATCTATCATTTTAGCTAGCTGATCAATTCTTGGAGTTTTAATATTAAATGACCATCTGTTCATTAATGTGTCTAACATATCTTCTGAAATATCATAATTTAAATTTTCTGCTTTTTGTCGTATTACATCTTTCCACCAAGCTTTATGATATTCTGATATTGTATCTTGATCTTTTAAGTTATATTTATCACGTAATTGATTTAGTTCTTTAAATAATGCATCTTGATAATCGCTTTTTGTACTACATTGCCTCCGGCTAAATCAGTTTGAACAATTTTACCTTTTTCGTCAAATTCAACTAAATTATGAAATTGAAGATATGCTGCATCATATGATATAACATTTTTTGTAGCTGGATATATAATTTCCATGTTTGCAAATACTTTGCCATTTTTAAAAATATTATTTAATTTTTCTGTTCCAACTTTTGAAAATGCAGCTGCTAAATCTACACCAGCTTCTCCAAATGAATCTGATAATGCTCCTCTTCCCGCAAACTTTGCTTGTAGTTCTTTAACTGTTAATGGATTAACACGTTCTCCACCGTTCCTAGCAAATTTAACTTGTCCATCTTTTATAGTCATAAAAATATTTTGACCGTCTGTTTTTTCAGTAACAGTATCTTCTATATCTAATCTTCCTTGCAATCCACGAGCAATCATTTCTTTAAAGTCTGCAAATGTTAATGATTGTGATTTATTCTTATCAAAAGGATGTGACATATGTCCAGCTAATCCGCCTTCAGTTAAATATGGAGTTCCAAATATAGTTTTTGGAAATTTTTTAAAATCATATACAAATCCTTTGTCGTCTTCTTGATCAAGAGCTTTTCTTAGTTTTTTAATTTTTTTAGCATGAGCAACGGCTCCTTTTGGAGTCATATATCCACCACCCATTTCGTTCATTAATTCATTAACATCTTCTTGTAATACTTGTTCCCACCATGATTTTAGAAATGCAGATTCTTTTACAATTGAGTCATTCGTACTCATTACATCTCCATATGTTGCAGCTCCGCCTAACATTTGCCAAATATTTTTTACAATGGATTCATCATAATTTGGATAACTAGCTTTAAATTTGCTATATGCATCTGCATTTAATGCTGCTCTTACTGCAGAAGCAGATATTGGGTTACCATCATCATATTTTAATGGATCAACAGAAACTGTTAATTCGACAGCATCAATACCAGCTGGAATTTTTCTACCTGTTCGATCTCCAACTGTTTTATATTTGTCTATGTTTGGAATAAATGATTTTACACGAACATAATCATTATCTTTTTCAGATGCAGCTAATGCAAATTGACCTTGAGTGTCTTCTGGTAAATTGAATAGATATTCATATGCTGCCATAATTGGCGAATTAAATTCTGTAGGTTGTATTTCAATATTAGTATCTGTATTTAATAAATTAAACATTTTGATACTTTGATCTCTAGTTATACCTTCTCGTTCTTTTGGACCTATCAACATGATAACTTTTTTCACGCTAGGGTTTTGTGCATATCGTTGTGCAAGAGCCATATGAGCTCCTGTAATTGGCTTAAAGCCTCCTGGGAATAATACTGTTACGTTGTTCATTTTATATAAATATATTCATTTAATTATTTATTATTTTATTGGAACTACTGAACCTCCTGTATAAAAGTCTCCAGCAAATGCATTTGTTGCAACTATAGATATACCTTTAATTGTTACAGTTGTGTTGCCAGTAATAGAAGTTTTCACTTTAATTTTAACAGTTTTTGCTTGAATATCTGTAGCAATATTGTATTGTTCTGCTTGATTGCTTGTAGTAGTGCCACTAGGACCTTTTGCATAAGCTCTTGGTGTATTAGAAAGTGCATTATTTACATTAACTTGAAAGAGAGACATAGTATTATCTATATTCCATTGGTCAAATGCAGTAACATTACCTGAAGAACTTCCTGTTGCCATGGTGGCAATTGTATATAAGATATCAGCGTCTCGAGACGTATTATCCGAAGTGTCATGTTTAGAACTCCAAGACATTATTATTTTATCTTCTCCTGGAAGTAGGCTTACAATGTATTCTTGCAATGTTTCAGAAGAAGTACTAACATATTGTGTATAATCACTAACTAGTTGTCGGCCGATGTTGCGCCCTTTGAAAAATCCGTTTTCTGTATCTGCAAGTACAAATTGTGTATCTATACCGCCTACATCATATACATTTCGTATAAAAAAGTTAGAACCAGAAATTGTACCATCGTCAGATAATACAAATGATGGATTTCCATCGGGTGCTGGTAAATTTGTTGTAGATTGGAGTTTATCATTAGTAATTTGTGTACCACCTATAGTTCCACCGGTAGCATTAATAGTTCCATCTGGATTCAATTGGAAATTAGAAGAAGATATTTCCAATTGCCCATTTGAGCCACTTATAAATTGTGTTGTAGGATCTCCTAAAAAGAATGTTTTTGTATGTACATCTAATATACTAGGATTCGTTCTAAATCTAAAAAAGTTATCACCATCAGCTACCATTTCTAATCCAACGCCTTCATATGAAGTTGCTGTTTGTTGTGGTAATGCTGATCCAGAAAATAATAAAAATCCTCCTTGACCTGCAGATCCAGTTGCTTGATTAAATCCTTCATATCCTAATGATCTAATATAACCAGTTCCACGTAATCCGTTTACTTCAATACCAGATCTTAGTGAATCAGCAACATATAATGACCCAGTAATCATTGAAAATCCGCCATCAATATATCTATTTCCACCTTGCCAATTTTTATCGTATATATAACTTATTGTTTTGCTTCTATCTCCAATAATATTATAATATTCTACTTTGAAAGATATTTGATTTCCACTTTTATGCTTAGTAGGTACCTCAGAACGGATTCTTGTGTAATTAGGAGTATAACCAATTTCAGCTGAAGTTTCTGTACGTATATCTGCAATTTGCCATTTACCAGATTCAATTACAAATAACAATGAACCATAGCCTGTTTTATCGGCTTTAAATTCAAATTCAATATCATCATATCTTTGAGTGTTTCCAGTACTAACAATTTCTCCTATTTTTTTACCTATTGTTACTGGTAATTGTTGATTTAGAATGTTAGTAGTGTCAAAATTAAATGCAGACCCTGATGCATATATTGAAAGTTTAGGATCAGCATTATCACTAACTGTGCTTCGGAGAGCATATGCGTCAATAGTAACACGATATTCAGATTGACTAACAAAATATCCAGCGTATTGATCTTGTACTTGTGTTACTACTACTGAATCATTTTTTGAAATATTTTCACTACTGTCAATAAACATAGCATTATTTATAGATTCAGTAGTCCATGTTAAATCAGGAGGAGTTACTTCTGTTCTTCCTTGATATACATGTCCTTCCCAATATTGATCAATAATACTTTGTGTGGTAAATATACCTATAGATTTATCTGGTGTTAATGAAGCTGTTGAGTCAACAAATATTTCTGTGCCTTCTAAAGCTACATCATTTATTTGTTCCCATGTACCAACAGTTCCTTTAGAGTTTGCATATACCTTTATTCTGGAAATATCACCAGTATCAGGATTTAATCCGTTAATTTGTAATAATGCAAATGACTCAGAATGTTCAGTTGTTACATATGTAGGATCTGCTTCATATGACAATGAAAATGCAGATGGATCAAATTGATTATATGTATGTGTTGATATTGTTTGATTGCTTGTTACAGTAAATGGTGACTCTAATTGTACAGTAGTATCACTTAAAACTTTGGCAATTTTAGTAGTATATATATTAGATGATACATTATATAATGGAGTTGGTTTTGGATTATTAGGAGAAGAAACAGTGATAGTTCCACCTTTCATATCTCCAGAAAATTTTCCTCCATTTAAGGTTAATATTGGTGTATTATTTTGAAAAATATATTCAACATTTCCAGTAGTATATGTTGGAAATTGTGTTGTATTATATGATCTATCTAGCCTAACACCTATATTTTCTGAAATTGTGACATTTGGATCAATTGAAAAAATAATCTCAGATTCATTTGGAATAGTCGGGTTTACTGGAATACTTCTACTCCATTTAGCATTTAATGAATTAGTCCATTCATTTGTTACAAGATTATCTTTTACTTGAGTAATCATTGTAATAGTTGCATCACCAGGAGGAGTATCTTCATATATGTAAATTGAAATGACACGAGAACCATCTTGATCAACATAATTTATAAATTCAGAATATATCGGATCACCATTAAAG
>LULU01000102.1_pt1 | contig 11964 bp, 18 predicted proteins | sample 729521 | NCBI WGS metagenome assembly LULU01 (sample SAMN03860281, study PRJNA289734) | marine metagenome | biome: seawater column; feature: ocean; material: water; isolation source: Red Sea water column Station 108 - depth 50m | place: Saudi Arabia: Red Sea | collected 2011-10-15 | depth 50 m | reverse complement strand
ATTATTTATATCCTCCACCTTTAGCTTTGTATTGTCTTGCTAACATTTGTGCTTTACGAGCCGACCATTGTCCTGCCCTACCACCTTTACTACCTCGTAGTATTTTATTAAATAATCTTTTTCTCATAGCAGGTTTAGTATAGTTACCTGCTTTGTTTACTGTGCTTTTTCTTTTTTTTCTTGCCATAATATTACCACATTTTGCACGACCAATATCTTGGTGTGAGTTTATTTTTTGCTGTTGCACATTTATGTCTTGCCCTAAATGATTTACGTCTTGCAGGGTTTGACTTTTTTATTTTCATATTAGGGTCGCCAAAAGTTACTCTTTTTACTTTATTTCCATCTTTTACAAAGACTTGGAACTTTTTTCTACCATAACTTATTTGCCCACGTCTAATACGAGAGGGTTTATTTAATCTAACTGATTTTCCTCTATATTTAGCCATTTCACTTCTTTCTACGTTTCATTCCCATTTTTTTCTTTTTCTTTTTATTTTTCATTTTCATCTTCATTTTTCCATAATGACTTGGCATATTATCCTCCTTTATACAAATCCTAATACTTCTATTTCTGCATCTATTTTACTATTTAAACTTCTTGCTTTTAATTTTGACATAGTATTAGAAGCAACTAAACCTCCACTATGTGCTGAATCATAATTAAAACTTACTACAAATTCAGCATTAGCAGGTCCTGTAATATCTATAGCACCTGTTTCATAATTTAATGTACCTGATGCTGCACCCAATATATTACCTTTAGCATCATCATAAGCAAATGCTGATTTATTTGATACACTTGTATTATATGCTTTATCTTCAATAGTATCATCAGGCAAAGAAGCTGCTACTGAACTTTTTACTACAGTAGCAATAGCAGGTATTCTTCCAACACCAAATGGTGTAGTTCCACTTGAAGGAGCTGAAAGTATTACTGCAGATACTCTATTTCTACTTCCTGATGTAAATCTAACATCACCATTTACAATACCAACAGTAACTTGCTTTTCAAAAAGATTACCTGCTGTGTAGAACTGAGTATCAAGTGCTGCTTGAATTTTTTGTAAAACACCATTATTACCTCCAAAATTAAGATTTGTAGCATCAGTTGTAAATGCTAAATCTACAAAAGTAGAACCACCATCAACAGCTATATTAAATTGATATGTTGTTGAAGCAGCTAAACCTGTATTAGTTGAAGGCGTTATACCTGATAACCCTAATTCTGAATACCCTGCATTATAAAATTTTAAAGCAAAAGAACCTTTAACAATCCCATTAGCTACACCATCTGCTGTTCTACCATAACCAAATAAATTTTGTGCTGTGTATCTACCACTTGAATTTGTTTGTACTTTACCTACTGCATTTGCATCATCGTGATATTTATCATAATTTTCTTGTGTATTAAAAAAAGGTAAATAAACTTTTGCATTTACTACAGCACCATTAGTAGAATCAGTTTGTGCATCTTTATCAGCAGTTATTGAGCCATATAAACCTCTTTCTAACTCCATAGTTGTTGTATTGGTTATTGAAACAACTCTTGCAATCTCTATATTGGTTGCAGTTGTACCTGTTGTAGAACCTAATTGTATTAAATCACCTGCTCTAAAAAAATCTGTATCATCAACAACAAAAGTTGTAGTGTCGTTTTCTAAAGCTGTTGCAATATCAGTTATAGCTGCACTATAAAGTTTTCCACTATTTACGTCAAAACCACCTTGATTACTAATAGTTTTTGCATTTGCTGCTGAATGTGCTTCTGCATAACTTACCATCCAAGTGCTAGGGAAAACCATATATTCATTTGCAGCAATAATGTAAGATATACTTCTAAGTGATGTAGCAGAATCAGGTCCTAAATCAACACTATTTAATTCATCAACATTAGAATTATCTTTAAATTCTGTTGTAGTTATTAGTATTTCTATAGGTATATCATTATTGTTTTTAACAACTACTAATTTAGCACCTGCCATTCTTATACCTGCATCACCACCAATAGAACTTGCTGTACCAAATGTTACAATATCAGTAAATTCATCTGAATTATCTACTGTTTGTACTATTGATTTAACTTCAGTATAATTATCTTGCATTTCACAAAGATATTCATTTCCTAATCCTGTTGTTATTTCTAATTTTGCATCTAATCTTGCCATTTCTTCTCCTAATTAAAGTGGTATAAAACCTGTGTTTGAATAAATATTGAATCTGTGTTTGTTTCATTTTCTACGAAACAAGCAATAACTTCACCTGCTGATACAGCAGAACTGTCTATTGTGCAATCAACTGTTTTAATTACATTTCTATCTACTGCTGTTGCCTGTCCACTTGCAAGTAATGTACCACCTGTTAAATTACCATCATCAGTACCACCTGCATTTGTCATTGTAAATTTATATAAGTGTACATTGATAGTGCAATCTGTATCTGTTATAGTAGAAACCATAAACTTACAAGCATCTATAGTTGAGTTTACAGGAACAATAAATAAGTTTTGTAATAAATCATCTGTTGAAGCACCTGCATCAAATGTAGTTGCAGGGTCTGTACCTGTTCCATTTGACATTTCTGTAGCCACACCAAAATATGCTGTCATACCTCTACCTACAAAATGATGTGTACCTGCTGCTGCAGGAACTAAAGTTTTAGCGTGAAACTCAAGTATTTGACTATTTGCAGGAGTTAATGTAGAACCTACCTTACACAAAGAATTACTTGTATCTACTCTTAATAACCTTGAACCTGAAGTATTTTGTACTTCAAATGTAGCTGTTAAGTTATTAGTTTGTGGTTGAATTATTAAACTATCATCACTTACTGATAAGCAAGTATTAGTACCTTCACCATCTTGTATTTGAGATGAAGAAGTTGAAACACCATTAGTTTCATCTGCTACCTTTAATAAACTTTTATATGTCGCACTTGGCGATTTTCCTGCTAAACTTCCCATTATGAACCCTCATATAATACTGTTGTGTGGCAATTAAATGATGAACCATCTGTACCACTTGTTCTTCTCATTGTAATAAACATAAAATCACTTGCTGTTAAACTTGTTGCATTAAAAGATGTTGTTTCTTTAAACATAAGTGTTGAAGCAGTATCAAAATCAAAATCTATTTTTGCTAAATTATCTATTGCTACATTTGTTGATGAAGCATGTTGCGTGTCAAGTGATAAACCTGATATACTTGCAATCCATACACCTATTTCTATATCACTATCTGCACTTGCTCCTGTTGATTCAACGTGTGTAATAACTTTTGTAATAGTGCCTGAATATGGTATTCTTTTGGCATGTCTTACAACTCTCCATATATCACTATGTTCTGTATCATTATAATCAGTTATACCTGTATTTATTAAATTACTTGCTGCAAAATCATCTATATGTGTATTAGCATAAAAAGTATTAGTTGATGACATATTAACAAAATTATAATGCCAATCCATATAATGCTTTGTTGCTCCACCACTACCACCTGCTAATGAACTACCATTTGTAATCTGAACATCATTACCTGCATCATTAGTAAAATATAAATTATTTGGTGTATCATTTTTAACCCATAACTGACCAAATCCACTTGTATCAGATGCTGCTGCTGATGCTTCATTTACTTTTATAGATGAATCTGTAAATCTAATTAAATCACTATCATCTTTTGATATATTAATATTACTTCCATCTGAATATATGTAATCATTGTTATCTGAATTACCGACATAAAAATTCATATCATCATTTAATTTAAAATGGGTACTAAATGTTTTTTCTCCTGTAATTGTTTCTGTTCCTGATATATGTAAAATATCACCACCTTTTGTAGTTCCTGTTACTTCTAAATCACCTTTAATTTTAACTTTAGCGTTATTGCTTTCATCAGGCAAGGCTTTTGCTACTTCTATTGCAGAAGCCTCACCTGCCACCTTAATAGGTTGTAAATTGTTAGACAAAGGATAGCCATCACCTAATGTAACTTCATTAACTAATCTTCCATCTTTTGTCTTGTAAGGCATTACTTATCTACTCTCAATCCTTTAATAAAACCTCTTACAGCACCACCTACTAAATTATCTACTAAATCAATAAAGTAAGGTTCTATTGTACTGTTCCAAAAGTTTTTTGTCCATTTCCATTTTGATAAGCCTAAAGTCATACATTTACCTGCTGCATAACATATACCCTCCACCCAAGCACAAATTTGCTCGTTTGGTATCTTTTTGAGGATGTATAGCACTATTCCTGCACCACTACCACCCACTAATAATCCTGTATTATTTGATAAAAAATCTAACATATTTTCTCCTCTATTTTAGATTGACATTTAGAGCAACTAACAAATTCCCTTTTTGGATGTGCAAGTGCCTCTAAATTTTTTATACGATTCTCGTGGTTTTCAACTGTATCGTCTAATTCGTTTGGTTCTTCAACGTATTTTAGGATTTTATCTAATTTGAATTGTTTTGCTAGTAATTTTACAGCAGCCTGTATTATTATCTTTTGCACCATTATTTCCCATTTCCGTCAATTAACTCACCCCATAACGAAGTTCTACCATTGATAATCTGTATTATGTGGACTGTAAACAATCCACCTCTATAAAAATCTACTATTGCAAAAGCATGTGCCCAATTTATACTTCTTCCATTAAGCCAAGCATTTGCTTCTGTGCTCATATCTTTTAAACATCCGATACTCCAAGCAGACTTTGGTCCGTCTAAATGTGTAGCAGACATTTGTTGTATGTCGTGCCAATGTCCATACATAATATTTGCACCTAACTTTCGCAAATGATTACTTGTATGGTATTGACCACCATATTCGTGTCCGTGATATAAGTATAATTTACCCAATTTTAACTTTTTTCCAAAGGGAATATATTTATATCCTCTTTCTTTAAGTTTAACTGCATTAGCAAATTTATACTGTGGTATGTATGGATATTTATCAACAGCCATATTACACCAATTATCGTGATTACCTTCAGTAAAGTATTTTTCTTCACAATTAACTTTATCTAAAGATTCATCAATTTGGTCCATACCTTCATTGACATCTTTTACATCTTTATCGAAATCTTTTATTAAAAACTCTAATGGTGGAGCTTTCTTACGTTTATATTTCCAAGCTGAAAACGCTTCCCATTCACCTACATCTCCCAAATCAACATAAGCATCAGGTTTGACTATTTCTATAGTCTTTTTTAATACGTTTATTGAAGGTTGGTCGTGTAGAGGAAAGTGTTTGTCAGGCGTTACTATTACTCTTTTTACGACACCTTTACTCATCTACTTTATCTCACTTTTTATTTTTTTGATTTGATATAAAAAATAAGCAATAAGTACAACCATATAGCTTAATTCTACCAATGGACTAAAAATATCTACCCATTGTACTATATATCCACTTAGCCCAAGTCCACCCACTTTTAAACTGTCAAAGTCCAATCTCAACCTCTTTTACTCTATTACTTAATTCTTTTGCTCTATTAGGTGTTTGTTTCGCCCAAAGACTATCAAGCATTTCTTGTGAGGCATCTATAAACTGTTTGTTTTGTAAAAAAGCTATTGTTTTTTTAAACTTACTAAAACCACCTACACCTAATTGGTAACACATTTCCATAACCACATCTTTAATTTCTTGTGGCATATAACCGTACCATTTAAACTTTGCTTTTACTCTATCTTGTAAATTCTTAATTTTACGTTCAAGAATAATATCACATATATCTTTATCTAATTCTAAATCTTTAATTGCGAAACCATAGCCTATAGTATCTATACCTAAGCTATCTTTATAAACTATGCCAACATATCCTTCGTGCTTTTTAATGCTTTCTATTAGTGTCATTTTTTTTCCTAAAAATTTTATTATAATTTTGTTTATATTTTAAATCGCCAATAGGTACTCTATATGCACTACCTTTGCCATTTCTTTTGTCTTTGTTTAACTCAGACATAAAGATATTATTTCTTTTTTTTTATCTTTGTTTTTTTAGGTTTTGGTTTATCTTCTTTCCAACCTAATGCTTTTGCTGAATCTATATCAGTACCTGTAAATTCTTTTGTTAAAACTGTTCCATTATCTTTTTTTAAAATTAATTTCATTATATCTCCTAAACAAAGGGGGTAGTTGCCCACCCCCTTATATTATTATAAACTACTTATTATGAAGCAGGACTTACAAGTGCGAAAACTCTTTTGTTTCCTGCAGTTGTATTACCTGTTACTAAGCAACCATAAACACTATCTGCAACAAATCTTGTAGATAATGAAGGTAAGTGATAATCACTTTGAACTCTAGCTTTCATATCTCTTGCATAAGCAATATGTAGAGAATCTTTATGAATTAAGAATCCTAATAATTTTTCACTTTCATCACTTACACCGTTAGCACTAAAGTTACCAACAGGTGTAGATGAAGCTGCTAATGTAGAAGAACCTGCACCATAGTGAACAAAGTTATTAGAAACAATAACTTCTACACCACCAAGTTTTCCTGCAAAACCACTAATAAGTGGAACTTCGCTTCCAAGTGAGTTACCTATTCCATCATATCTAGCAAAATCTGCTAATTTAAATAGACTTGAGTAACATTTTGGTGTAAGAACCATAACATAATCATCCATAGTTGAATCATTTGTGTAGATTGCTTCCATCATATTAGAAACACCTGCAGCTATGATATCATAAGAATCGTGTGTTGTGTTTAACTCAATAGTGTTACCTGCTTGATTACCATCATCAGTTCCATTAGCATAGTTAAAAGCTATTTCTTCAAATAACTTTTGTGCTAAATATTGGTCCACTTTTTTTGCTAAAGCATAACCTAACTTTGATGTATAAAGATTCATAACATCATAAGAAGATTGTACTCTTGCAAGGTCTGTAATTGAAATTGCACTATGAATAGCTTGATTAATATCTAAAGTATATTCATCTTCTTTTGCTGAAGATTTAGCAAAAGCTAAGTTTGTATCAATTAATGTTTCAACTGCAGCAGTAGAGCCACCATAAGTATCACTTGCTGTTAGTTCTGTGTGTTTTGGAAGATGGATTCTATCACCACCATTTGTTACCATTCCTGACAAATCATTTGCCAAAGCACCAAATACTAGATTTTTTTCCATATAATCCATTATTGAAGCACCCCATACTTCAGGTATGAAGTGTTGTAATGTAGCTTCTACGCCTGTATCTCTTATACCACCTGCGAGAGCTACGTTATTTGTTCCTGCTAAAGCCATTATAGCCTCCTAAATTAATACTAACCCTTTTTAGATTTCATATCGTAAAAGGCTCTACGTTCATCATCAGACATATCTTTCCAAGCCTTGTTTGACATTTGTGCAGATACTTTTGCTCTACCAACCACTTCAGGGTTAGTGGGTTTTGAAATTTTGTTAGTTACATACTCAAGAGTTTCTAAATCAAGCCTTGATAAAGATTCTCTTTCGTCTTCAGGATGCCTATCAAGTAATGCTGTTCTTTTATTTGATTCATAAGATTTCCATCTTTCTGCATCTTGTGTAAGATTAGCATTTTCAGAAGAAACTTTTTCGTAAAGAGATTTAAAATCCTCTTTTTGTTTTAGTTTTTCTTCTTCTTGTGCAGCTATTTTCTTTTGGAGTTTAGCTAATTGTGATTCAGCTTCCTGTGCTCTTTTTCTATACTTTTTACTTTCTGCTATGTACTCATTTTGAGCAACTTCTTGAGTAGCATCTTCTGTACCACTATCCACTACTGTTTCATTAGATACTTTTGTTTCTTCGGACATACTGCCCTCCTATATATTGTGTTTTTTTATGTAACAAAATACTATATCTTGTATTTATCATACGTTATAACTTAAATTAATATTGTAGAATAATGCAAGATTTATATAAATATAAAAAAAAATGGTTTGAATTTTTAGACTACACTCCACACGATGGTCAAAATAAATTGCACTATCCTACAAAAGAAACAGCAAGGTTTTTTGTAATGGTTTGTGGGAGGCGTTTCGGGAAGACGACTGCATCGGCTATGGAAGCGACATTCTACGCCTCCCTGCCGAACAAGAGAATATGGTTAGTAGGTCTTTCGTATGATAAAGCCGATTTGATGTTTAGAGAAGTGTGGAATCTTATGGTAAAAGGACATCAAAATGATATAGAAAAGGCTAGTGAGAAAGAAAGATATATCAAATTCAAATGGGGTACTACTGTAGAAGCTAAGTCAGCAGACAATCCTGATTCACTTGTAGGTGAAGGTTTGGATTTACTTATAATAGATGAAGCTGCAAAAGTAAGACCAAGAATTTGGGATATGTATTTATCTCCCACTCTATCTGATAGAAAAGGTAAAGGTATATTTATATCTACACCTGAAGGGTTTAATTGGTTATATGACTTGTTTTTGTTGGGAAAAAGCGATGCTTTATGGGAATCACATCAAGCACCTAGTTGGGATAATAATTTTGCTTTTCCTGATGGAAAGGATGACACTTTTCTTGTTGAAAGAAAACGTAATATGTCTAAAGAGATATTTGACCAAGAATATGGTGCACAATTTACATCGTTTGAAGGAAGGGTTTATCCTTTTGACAGGAATACCGATGTTGGTTATTATCCTTACAATCCACATCTTCCTACTTTTTGTAGTATTGATTTTGGGTACAGGATGTGTGCTGTGGGATGGTTTCAAACGTATCGTGTTAATGGACAATGGCATATAAATATGATTGATGAAATAATACACCAAACAAATATAAAAACAGATGAACTAGCAAAGATGATAAAAAGTAAAAGATACCAAACAGTAAAATATTATGGCGACCCTGCAGGTTTACAAGCACAAGGTCAGTCAGGTGTAGGCGATATAGAAATATTTAGAAAAAATGGTATTATAGTAAATACAATTACTGATAAACCATCAAGAAGTATTACAGCAGGTGTTAATCACGTTAGAAGTTTTATAGAAAACGCTAATGGAGATAGATATTTGCATTTAAATAATAACTGTATAGGTATGGCAGAAGATTTAGAAGGTTATAGATACCCTGAAGCACAAGATGGTAAACCATTAAAACAAGAACCAATAAAAGATGGTTATCACGACCACGCTTGTGATATGCTTAGGTACTTTTTTATAAACCATTTTCCAATTAAAAACAAACAAATTAAAGTGAGGAAACGATAATGTATCAAGATATAATTCAAGAAAGTTTAGAAAATTTAAAAGTATTTAATCATAAAGAACGAGAGGGTTATGTTAATAAACTTCTTGATTATTATAATGGTAATAATACTGCTCAATATATAACAGATAAGTTTGATTTAGAGGCATTTAGAGAAGTTCCTCCATATCAAGCTAATATTACTAAAAAATTTATCAATAAAATGTCAAGAATATACACAGTTGGTGCTTCTAGGAATGTAAATAACAAATATTCTGCACTTACTAAGCTAAAAGATACTAAAATGAAGCATATTGAACGTATGACACGTCTTATTGGTACAGTAGCAACAAGAATTATATACAAAGATGGAACTATTCCTCATTTTGACTATCAACCTGTATATTATTTTCATCCTTTCTTTGGTAGCGACCCATTTGAACCTGTAGCAATATCATATCCACTAATGAATTACACAGAAGATTCCTCAAAATCAGATTCTATGCAATATATTCATTGGAATAGCGAAGAATATGTTATTTTTGATGAAGAAGGTAATATTTTAGAGGAAAATGTACACGGATATGGTATTTTACCGTTTGTTTTTACACATAGAGAGCATCAAACTGATAGTTTTTATGTCGAGGGTGCAAATGACATTATTTCTGCAAATGAACACATAAATATAACAATGACAGAAATGCAACTAGGTTTAAGGTTTCAAATGTTTGGACAACCTGTAGTAACAGGTGCAGATTTAGGAAATAGACAAAGATTTGGGTCTGATGTTATACTTGAGCTACCTTCTGATGCAAATTATGACATAAAATCACCATCAGGCGATATAATTAAGGTTATTGAGAATGTTAAGTTCCAAATGGAGCTTGTAGCACAAAATAATCACTTATTTGTACAGTTTGCACAAGATGGAGGCGAAACACCAAGTGGAATTGCTCTTAAAATCAAAGATTTAGAGAGATTTGAGGATTATCAAGACGATTTAGCACTATTTAACCTATATGAGCATAAAATGTATGAAGTTGAAAAGATTTTAGCTGCAAGTTTTAATGTAAATCTACCAAATGAGCTAAAAATAGACTTTAATGAGCCTGAATATCCAATGACAGTACAAGACCAAATAGCTTTAGACACACACAGATTAAATCTTGGACTTATAAATCGTGCAGAACTTATGGTTGAATACAATAAAGACTTGTCTATTCAAGAGGCAAGTGCTAAATTACAACAGAATGATTTAGAGCAACCACAAGGAAATACAAATGTTCAGAACAACAGTTAATATAAGATTTGATAAATTAGTTAAAAGATTACAAAGTGAATCATCAAAAGAACTTCTTTTAAGGTTATTTGCAGAAGAAATAGCCGAATCATCAAAAAAGTATATCACACAAGGTAAAGTAAAACCTAATTTAAATACTTCTACAATGGACCATAGAGAACGTATCAAGAAAAAAGCTAAAGCTATGAAACCACTTTTTTTTAGTAGAAATTTAAGAGATAGTATTAGACCTACAAATAGAGGTGTATCTTTTGCACGTTATGGACAACACCATAGAGAAGGTTATAGTGTTCCAAGCAGTAAATATGCAGACACTTTTAATTTCACAGGAGCAACTGTTCCACCAAGAGAATTTATATCTTATTTTGCCGATGACAATGAAAAAGAAAAGATTATAAGAAAAGTAAAAAGAAGATTCGTAAAAGAAATCAATAAATAAGGAAATAAGTATGACAAAAGATGAAAAAGAAATAATACACTTATTAGCTAAAAAAGTAATCAATATTCAAGAACAACTGAATTTATTAGTTGAAAATCTTTGTACACAAATAGATGATGAGCATTTAAAAGTATATGATGATAAAGTGGTTGATATAGATAAATCAACTTACGATAGTATGTGCGATATGATGGAAACAAAAGAAATACCTTTTATGGGTATAGCATAGTGAGGGATAATGGATATTTTTCAAATATTGGAACAATTTGGAATACCTGTAGCGATGACAATAGCGTTTGGATTTTTTATATGGAAACAAAACCGATTCATACAACAAACTCTAATGACAGAACTAGACCAAGACTTCAAACGGTTGGAAGGTATTATTATTAAACTGATTGACCAACAAAAAAAGGTTCAAATGGATGTCAAGAAGTTTCGTGGCGTATTCAAAGCTAACATAGAAATAATAGCTAGACTATCAGGTAATGGATTAAAAGATAAATTTATGCGAATAATGGAAAAAGGCGAAGACGATGAATAAAACACAAAAAATTAAGATAGAAACACCAATAGGTAATATAGAAAGCGATTCAGGTAATCATTTAATGGATATAGGCACAATAATGGTATTAAGTTTACTATTGGTCTTTATTGTAAATCTAATTAGGAAGCCTTAGCTTCTGCCTCAATAATAGATAGTTCCCACTCTTTTCTTTGACCTTTAGTAGGTTTTGAGGCTTTTAAGGGCTGTATTCCGACCTTTTTTGCTCTTTTAGTCCATTTATACCATTCTCGCCTTTTAGCGTTGTATTCTGCGTTTTTTACAGCTTTCTTAATAGCTTTAGATTCTCTTTGCATGCGTAGGTTCTGATCTTCCTCGTTTCTTGGTGGCAACTCTTCATTGGGACTTTCCGGTAATTCTTCAAAAACTTCTTCAACGATTTCCGCATCTTGTATATCTGCCTTTTGTGCTTTATGCAACCATTTATCAAAAGGACTGTCAACAGTTACGTTTACATTCTTAACCAGCTTACCACTATGCTCCAACAC